>Ga0126342_10000869_pt1 | contig 37996 bp, 33 predicted proteins | sample Cyp1metagenome_FD_92528 | JGI IMG/M metagenome (GOLD analysis project Ga0126342, IMG submission 92528) | Coral microbial communities from Lord Howe Island, Old Settlement Bay, Australia - Cyphastrea 1 metagenome | ecosystem: Host-associated > Invertebrates > Cnidaria > Coral ... | reverse complement strand
TTCCGGAGAAGGTTCGGGAGAAGGTTCCGGGAGAAGGTCGGGGAGGCTTTGGTGCAGCCAGGTCAGGTTCAACCGGGTTCCGGAGAAGGTTCCGGAGAAGGTCTGGGAGGCTTTGGTGCAAAGTCAGGTCAAGTTGAACAGGGTTCCGAAGAAGGTTCCGAGGCTTTGGTGCAGAGCCAGGTCAGGTTCAACAGGGTTCCGGAGAAGGTTCCGGAGAAGGTCTGGGAGGTTTTGGTGCAAAGCCAAGTCAGGTTCAACAGGGTTCCGGAGAAGGTTCCGGAGAAGGTCTGGGAGGCTTTGGCGCAGGGTTATGGAGAAGGTTCGGGAGAAGGTTCCGGGAGAAGGTCTGGGAGGCTTTGGTGCAGAGCCAGGTCAGTTTCAACAGGATTTGCGGCCATTTAATTCACGGAAACTTAGCTGAAGTGTTTCCAGTGCTTGGCTTCGCAGCACGCTTCAGAAAGATTTGTAAAAATAAAACGTTGCGGCTGTTGGGGATACCAATCATCGCTTGACATGTTGATTCAAAATCTGATGTTTGAACAACATTGAAGATTTAACAAATCAGTAGATAATCTTCAGGATATCTGATTTATATTATATTCCCTTGTCAAGGAATGTAGGGAACATCTGTTGAACCCTCATTTATCGTGAAGACGATAACCGTCTTCACGGTCCTTCGGAGAAGGGGACCAGCTCAGTTGGGGAAGAAAATGTTCGTCCCGCTGTCAGCTGATCCCCTTGGTTCATCTTGGTTCCACAAAACAGGAATTCCATCAAACAAAAATGTGATTTTAAGCAAGAGAAATGGTGATACCCTCTGGTAAACATACAAAAAATTATGAAAAAATTGGGTAAATCAACTATTTATATGGCCATGTTCAATAGCTATGTTTGTTTACCAGAGTGTAATGGTGGGATACTGGGTATGAAATTAGGCAAGGATGGTTATGAATCTGAATTATGTTAGCCCTCTGGTTAAAGATGGGCACCATATGGTAAAGATGGGCACCATATGGCGTTTCTGCAGAAAAGACCGTGAGATCATGGGGTGGCTTAAGTTGATGGTTCCATTCATATTTGTCAGGTAGCGTCTGGTAAACTAACAGTTCGCTATTGAAAATGGCCCAGTCGAAATAGTTGATTTACCCCAAAAAATGGTGGTTTTCCAGTTTGCAAACTGTTTTTGCGTTTACCAGAGGGTAAATGTCTGAGGATTTTGAACATCACTTTCAAGAATTTGTTGGAGATGCAGAAATGCCCAAGACAAAAGGGTGATCCAACTGCTGATGCTGATGCAGATGGCAGCATGATGGATAGCAAAACGTTGGTGCTTCGTGTTTCCAAATTATTCCATCTAGATACCAACACAATATCATTGGGCCATGTACAGACATGTTCTCTGAACATCTCTGAACCACAATAACTGCTGGGTCTATTCTTAGTTCGGGCCTTCTTCTGAGCTCAACTTGAAACCCCCATTGACCAAAAGCAATCCCTTCCAATATTAAATACCCCATCGAAACCCTGCATGTTGTATCATATTGTATTGTATCTACTCATTTTGGGAGTAGAAACCCTACTGGAATGAACTGAAATTTGTGGATCCAACAGATCGCAGCTCCTCGGACGTTCAACGCATTTCCAGGGCCATGCTGGTCTCAACGCCACATTGCAACGGACAAGTCCGACACGTCGACGGAAGCTTTTCGGATCCACATCGCGGAGAAAAAATCATTGCGTTACCGTGGTGCAATTTGCGGGTCCACCAAATGTTGGGGGCCCACCATATGTTCTATTTTGAAGCACATCAGTTTCAGACTTTCAGATGTCAAAAAAATCGGGTATAAATCACATGCTCTGAATTTTGGTGACCAGAACTTTCGGGTGAACGAGGAATGCATAGCGCCCAACCCCCAAAAGCTGATCGTTCTTGGTGGAGGATTTACTTCGATGTGCATCCCACCCAATCAATGGCTCATGTGATTACTGTACAAGCCAAGTAGCCAACAGTAGATGGGCAATCACCAACGCAGAGGGGCAGGATCCAAAGTCATAGAAGTTGTGGCTACCCAATAAATGCGTACAGGTATTGATGAACGCATGCCAATGAAAAATGTGATTAGTTTGGAACATGTTTTATTTTCCATAATATGTGTGATAATCATCCCAACTGACTAATATTTTTCAAAGGGATTGAAACCACCAACCAGTAGCTCATGGTTTTGTGTGAGTACTTACTAAAACATAAACGATTGGACCTCTACCCAAATGCTCATAACTTTCCATCTCAGCCTGCAAGGATTTGGGCCCCCGTTGACACCAATGTTGTTTCAGGTGATTCCCCACCTTTCCCATTGATTGGTCCAGTTACTTTCACGTTTCCCTAGCTACATTTCCATCATTAAAGTGTTGAGGTATATAGAATTCATTTTCAGAAATGGTAGGTATCTGGAAATTTCCATATACCCCACCCATATAACCCAACAATTGACATAAAACCCCAGATTCCAGAGAGTATCTGGTTAACCTCCCCTTCGTTCCATATACCCACCCCCATTGATTGCCTTCAGATTCCTGTTTTGGATCCATGGGAGGCAAAGTTCCATCCTGGATGATCTGGCTGAAAAGAGGCGCCACACCCACAGAAATCTGATGAAAAATATGCTGGTTCGCCAGTCCCTTAGACTTTGCGGGGATAGTGGTGATTTTTGATAAAAACCATCACCAAAAATTGTCACCTTTAGCAGTTGGGAACCACAGAATGAAGACCTCAGCCCATTTTTTTCACTCGGTTGGGGATGGACGGACTGGTGGAGACCTTAGGCTATGTTACTTTACCAAGAGTACAATATATTACCCTCTGGTAAACATACAAAAAGCTATTGAAAATGGCCATTTATATATATATATATACATACATACATAGTTATATAGTTGGTTTACCCATTAAAAGTGGTGATTGTCCATAGTTTTTTGTAGGTTTACCAGATGGTATCACCATGTATCACCTTCATTGATTCTTGACTGTATCGTTTTAAGTTTTAGTTTATAGCTTCTGTCATCATGGTGCAATTTCGTTTTGGCCCTGTCCTTGATGATATCCCCGCCCATTGTGTTTTGTCAGATCCTTCTTACCATTGATGAAAAGCATGCGCAATTTTAATCAATCCCTTATTGAATTGCTCAAAAAGTACAAATAACTTGGTTGCACAAAGTCCGCCTTGCTGCTTAGATGGGCGCATGAATTGAAACTTCCTTGGCTAAGATCTTCATTGTTTGTCAAAACCCAAAATTCTAGTGGTTTAGATCATCTTAAGAACCCATTGTTTTCAGGTTGAATTCATGTTCATTTAACTTCCATTTTTGCGGCTTAAGTCCCAAATGTTCACTAAATATTCTAAGGTGGTCCATTGATTATAATATATATATATATATATTATGGGTTCAAGTCCCATCTTTATATGGGTTTCCATGGCCATTTTTTGGTCCCACTCCCAGGCCTCCCAGGCCTCCCAGGGTGTCGTCTCTCAGGCGACAGGAGGAGGAAGCACTACAGGCAAAGCGAGAAGCTGCTCGGCGGAGGCCGAGCATCTTCAGATATGGAAGGTATGTAGTGGAATATTATGTGTATATTTATATATATACATTCCATATATATATACACACACATTGGATATGTTTTTAATATATATATACACACACACATTGGATATGTTTTTAATATATATATATACACACACATTGGATATATATATATATGTGTGTGTATACATGGGATATCAATGAACATAGATTAATCCCACTTATGTTATATGTATGAATGTTGGATTTAGTGGGATATTAAGGGGATATTAATGGTATATATATATATATATTATAACCAACAATATGATATGGGAACCATGGGGATGTTGGGAATATCATGGATTATATGGGATAAATAATGAGAAGAGTGGGAGTATATCATGGGAATGGTTGATTTCATGCGGGAGTATCCAGAATATATGGAAATAGATTATGAAAAAGACTGGGAATGGTGGATTTGTTCATGGCAATAGATCATGTTTCATATGGTTTACATCCGCCACCAACGTGCCCCTTCTGGCCCCAAGCCACGTGGGGGCAATTTGTCCCGGCACCACCGCAGGCGCCGTGAAGGTGACGCCGGACACCAGAGCCAAAGTGGCGAGCGACGGGTGGATCCGGATGACAACAAGCTCTACACCTGGGAAGAGCTCAGGCGTCCATGAAATACGAAAGGGAAATATAGGGCATGATTTTCATGTTGATGAATCGTGATTAATGGTGAATGATGGAGAATAGTCAGAATAGTGATTAACAAAAAATGTTTCTTAATGTTGGTAAAGCAAGTGTCACAAACTAGCCATATGTTGGTAAACTTGCGGATACTATTGCTTTACTAACTTGATTTTGGTGTGTTTCCAGGTTGGGAAAATTTGGGGTGTTCACCATGCAAATTTGGGTAGTTGGGGAAAGACTGGCCATGTGAAGTTCGGTTTTTCGGTTGTGCACCAATAAATAAAGATCCGGGATAAAGTGGTAAATGCACCATACTTTTGTTCTATTTCAGCACCTGGGGATATCTGGTGGGTTTTCAAAATCATGCCCTTGTCATGGGGTTTACCACATGACTAACACGACTAATTAAGCATCCCTCATGGGATCTGATTGCCCACAAAACCAAGAGTTCAGGCCCCAAAAACCTGGAAATGTCATGAAATGATATTAAATCATGGATTCCACCGAAAAGTCACATGAAACAGAATAGAAAGCTAGAAAACACCAGCGATTTGGGGTTGGAAGATGATGTTCCAGTTGGATCCTGTTCGACATGCCAAATCTCTTCAGGGCTTCACCAACCAGAATGGGTTCTGAAAAACAAAGCCAGGGATTACTGCCAAATATTAATTGCCCAGCCCAGAAAGTATGAAGAAATACCAACCTCCATTTGTGCAGGGGTTATACAGTTAAACGCCTATCAGTCTATGGACATCTTTGACAGAGTGACCATGGCCTCTAAACAGAACGATTCTGCTTGTACAAGCACTCCATTGCAAGAAAGCACGTATACCTGAGATGTCTAATAATATTAGACTTACTCATCATGTGTAATGCGGCAAACCCAAAAATAAACTCTCCCCATGATTGTCGTAAATTGGTGGTAAGTATCATCCCCAAAAAGGTCGTTGTTTATGGCCTTGGGTAAACACAGCAACTAACTCCGGTGCCATGTGGCCCAGGGCGCGATATCGCGGCATGTTTTCCGATCGTGAAGTCCTGGACTATTGGAACAAGGACGACCTGGTGGGCCTGGTGGGGTTCAACAACTGGTGGTTGAAGTGTCTATCAACCTGGTTTGGAACATCCATTAATGGTTAATTGTGGTTAATAGTGCTTAATAAATGATGGTTAATGATAGTTAATGAGATACTGGTTGGTGGTTTGGAACATGAATGGATTATGACTTTCCATTGGGAATAATAATCCCAACTGACGAACTCCATCATTTTTCAGAGGGGTAGGTATACCACCAGCCAGTTAAGGGCACAGCACCCACACTGGTCTATGTTCACAAAAAGACATCTGAGTGAAGCAACAAAAATGGAAGTCTATACAAGAATACTGCGTGTGTTGAGCCTCAAAAGCTTCTCCTAGCCATTTTTCAATAGGGGTGATGCAACAATAAAGATGGAAATCCAAGCGGTATTCAAGATAGTAAGTGGTTTATAAGCTCCCAGTTTCTTGCAAGTATAAGGCGTTCGGTGTTCGAATTCGTCGTGAGCATAGGTGCTAATCATCCACTAAGCATGAGAATTATCTTAGTCCTTTGGGTTCGGCCTGGTTTTTGTGTGTTTCAGTTGGGAAGAATCAACATGTTGACACCATGTTCTTTCGGCCCTACATGACCAACAGTTTTTGATTTGATGGTTTTCTGTTGGTGAGGCCATCACTTTGGAGTTCCAAAGTCCTAATTTTTAAGGATGTCTCATTGGAAAGTTGCCCAAGTCTTTCTAGCTCTTGGGCCATTTTGTTGGCTACATACCCATTCATCAAGTTCGTGGTGATTTCATCTGTTTTGGTAGGCACAGATTCCTTCCCCCAAACCCAGTTGTTTTAAAACCTCAGTTTCCCCATAATTTAGAGCAAAGCTTTGGGGTATACGGTGTACCCATTTCTGGGCAAATCATCTATGGTGAATAATGGAGTAGCCAATGATTCTCTATGTTTTCACCAAATTGTTGACCATGATTACCCATTATCAACAATTACTAACTTGCTAAATCCCAAATTTTGATTGGTTAACTCCCAATGTTTATTTACAATATATATATATATATACACATTGATATGCATAAATAGTTTGATTTTATCTGTGTATGTTGATGGGTTAAATCCCATTTTGTGCAAGTTAAACAGTTGGAGGACTGCAAGGTGGTCCCGGCCGTCCCGGCCGTCCCGGCAGGCGCCTGCCGGGTGATAACGGGTCTGGGGGCGTTGATGTTTGGGAGAGTTTCTAGTCAATGGCTTGGGATCATTTCTTTGGATTTATCATGATTTATCTTGATTTATCTGAAGGTTTATCCTGATTTATCATGATTTATAGCGGGATGAATATAAATCCAGCAGCCACCCTGATGCGAAGCATGGGTGCAGGGTTTTGGGTCAGAATCATATACCAATAAAATCCTCCAAAAACTTTTGGTTGTTTCCAAGTTGTAGACTTTGTTTGAGGATACTGCACTGAGTCGAATACCTGACATGAAGTCCCGAAAAAGATGGGAGACTGACCAGGCTGTTTAAATGTGCCTTAGCCCAATGACGGCACAATTTTCATATGGGTTGAAACAAAAAATGACAAAAAATAGCATGTGTGACAAGTGCTGGCACGAAATACACAATTTTTGATGGTTAAACCATCATGTTTGATGGTTAAGCCACCATTTGTGATGGTTAAACCACTATTGTTGATGGCCGTGCCAGCAAGGTTTTCTTCATCTCAGGTGGGAAGATGCAGCACTGCCGGCCCCCACTTGTGGGGTCATTGCGGACATCACCACTGAGAATTGGCTTGTTCAACAGCCGTGGAAGTCAATTTTGTTGGTATGTTGGTGTTGTTGTGTGTTTATTATTCTTCTTCGTCTTCTTATTATTAATATTACTGTTATATTACTATCATTATATTACTATCATTATTACGACATCATCATCATCATCATCATCACCACCTATGACCCATAACCCATCACCCATCATCCTCAGTAGCTAGAGATATCCCAACAGGTCCTGATAGGTCGCATCCCATGAGGTCGACCCAAACAGGGTCACCATGGCCACGAAGGGCGGAAAGATCCAGATGATGGGAAGGTCTACAGCTCCTGGGCCGGAAAAAAATCCACCGCATCGGACACTGTTGCTGGTGAAATCCGGTGAAATTCCATTAGAAACCATGAAATCCCGGATTTCATCGGAACAATTCTATGTATACATAGATCATCATAGATATGTGTGTGCGTCTATCATCGCAGGTTGTCCAAGGTTCAAAGTCAGCTAGAGAACCATCAGGTCAGTGACCAGACCAGCCCCAGGCTTCGATGAGCTCTGTCGCAAGTATCGCGGCGCCTTCTCGTTAGAGGAGATCGAGGAATATTGGCTCGAGGAGCGGGTCAAATTGCACGAAAATGTTGGAGAAGTGGTGGAAAATGATGGAAAACATGTTCAAAGTTGGAGATTTAAGTGACTTAACCAGGAAACTTTGACGTCTATGTCGTAGAATAAATGGGATATGATAAATCATTGGTTGATATGCTCAGGTCTCGAATACTTGATGAGGATCCGGAAAAAAGAGCCTTAAAACATGCTGTGGATGGGCCAGCGAAATCCGATAAACCACCAATTTGGGATGGGTTGTTTCAACCCAAAGAATGGGATGTTGACCACCGGTTGATCGGTTTTCAACTGGTGATTCGGATTTCGCTGGCTCCACCGTAGATCTTCAAAATGGAACAAAATTGTGAAGAATTGATGTTTTTGGGTGACCATTTTTTTGTGATGCAAAGTCACCCAAGAGAAACGGGGAGATGATGTTGAGTGGGTGAAGCATCAAGAAACATGGATCAAACTTGGGATGTGATGACAGAAATTCAGAAGAGATGAAATGTGGGGCTGTGAAAAACCGCCAATTCGGGGAGTGGTTGAACGGTTTAAAAAAAACGGCCCCAGTCTGTAGCAGGTCATGGTGGTTGTTTGGCCCCATGCGACTTCAGGGGGTTTACAGTGACACGGTCATTCCCCAGTGTCCGCAACAAAGACATGGAGGCAATTTTGCAGTTTGTATCCTAGGTCTTGCAGGTGACCTTGCTATCATGTTATACCATGTTTTACCATGTTTTACCCCGATGTTCATCGTCAATTTGTTGGTAAAATGACGGAATCACCGCAAACCATCCACTGGTTGAATATGGTTGAGAAAGTCATGGTTCCGCATCAAGATTGCCTTAAATTGGGGGTATACTCCATTTATAAAAAGTCATCAACCATCCTTAAATTAGGTTACAGTATAAGAAGATAGTGCAGCATAAGAATCAACTAATCATCGTTAAACAATATTAAATGATATTTGAACATCAACATCAGTAGAATATAGGATCAACATCAACTAGTCATCATATAAATCGTATTAAATGGTTTTTCAATGTATATCCTAGTATTTCAATGTAAATCATATTAAAGTATATTATCCATCCATTAATTCATGTATTATATCCTAATATGGATTTCAATGTATATCCTAGTAAATCATCATATTAATTGGATCATATTTCAGTGTATTCCATCCATTTTCGAAGCCGCGGAATCCATCGTCCCGATCCACAGGAGTGTCGCGAGATGAGATGAGAGCGCGCTGAAAAAATCGGCCCAGCGGCGCGTTTTTTGTTGCGCGCCGGTCAGGGCCATGTCTGGGTTTAGAAAATGGTGAATCTAAAATATTCTACTGGTTGGTGGTTTGGAACAGTTTTTTTCCATATATTGAGAATGTCATCATCCCAACTGGCTCATATTTTTTCAGAGGGGTACGTATAACACCAACCAGAAATGGTCTAATCACCAGAAAATGGGATGAAGTGAGAATTTATGTGGTACCAACAAGAATGGCATGAAGCCAACCATGTTTGGATGTTTTTAAATGGGATACAGACAGATATAGATATCAACAATCCGAGATTGGTCAGCCATCAATGTGCCAGTCATGGAGGTCGCTTCCAACAAAGCTCCGGTCAGAGCAGTTGTCGACAGTTTGAGAATTCGCTGATATATACTGATATCACAACATTCTTGTTATAATATACAAATATAAATATATAATTATATATATATAATCAGTATACTAATATATCACTCTCATCTACATCTTCAATTTTCCGGAACACGTGAGGTCAACTGGTGTGTACTGTAGATTATAAAAGCGAGTCCAAGCACCCGACTCCATGACTCAAACCCTGATGCGGTGGTTGACAAATTCGAGTACTACATGCTATTACGAAAGTAAACATAGATATAGACATGGGTGTATTTATATATATATATATAGGTTGTCATTGGTTTATCGGTTTACCCAATTTTCTGCCCCCATATATAAAAGAAACTAATTAAGAGAATTTTATGGTGTGGTTATTCTCACCCTTTCTGCAGAGAAAACCAGCGCCCCTGAAAGGTGCTGCTCCTTGTGCTCTCCGCAGATGTTGGGTGCACCCGGTGCGAAGCAGTGGCCTTCGGGTGTGTGGCACCCACAAAATGCACATCTCCAGGGTAGAACCACTATTTATTATGGAAATATGTCCTTTATAACACGGAAACAACTAGAATTAATAAAAGTATCTTTGAATGAGTGATATTCAAGGTGCCATTCATGGCAACTGATTGCCGATGGTCGATTTTGACCATGATCCAATTGGGGAAGTTTCAGCAGACGGAACCCCCTGGGGCAGCTGATAGTTACTAGTTGTTGTGTGATGTTGTGCTTTTCCGGAGCTCGTGGAAAACGATCTGGAGGCAATGTCATGCAAACCCCAGAAGTCAATCTGCAGCTGTGATGTCCAGAAGCCGGATAGGATGGATAGGATAGTTCCGAAAGGATCAAAGGCATTTTCAATGAAGCACATGCCACCCACAAAGTTTGTGAAAAGTGACAATGATGAGCAAACAGAGTAGAAATCATGGACCATGCTGCGACCACAATTGAGAAACCTGCACTGTTGCGTTGGGAAAGCCAAGTATCTGTATGGCACAAACCCATGACTACCTGTAAAGTTTGCCTTTTAATCAAGTCCAACAAAGAAGCAGTACTTTAGTGGCGGTTGCAATAATCCTTTTGAAACCTTCAGACTCTAAATCATGAATATTGAGATCGAATTCAAATCTGCATAGATCTGCAATGAAGGCACCCAGATTTCCGACCATCCATCGCTGAAAAAGATATGACGCCTGGCCATGAAGCGCGCAGCCAATCCGACGCACGACACGCCGCCGGAGCGCAGGGATCTCACCCGGGTTTCACACCAAGAATCGTGGGGGTTTGTGGTTACAAATGTTTGAACCCACAAACCAGGACTTTGACACCCATGAGTATTGAGTTTATAGGCAGCAAACGAATCAAAATGTGAATTTACTATGATACTTTTTACCGAGCAAAATGTGGATTTAACAGTCTGCTTCTACCAATATGCGGATTCAAGTAGCAAAAAATGGGATTTGACAATCAAATGATGGAAGTGATGGGGATGATAAGGGTTTTAGCAGCAGTAAATGGGTTCTACCCTTTGATATGCAGCACCTGCAGGAGAAGCTTCCGAGGGTCGGCCGCGGCCTTGGCACCGTGCTGTGGTACAACGGCCGGCGTCAGCGAGGACTGGTGCTGTGCGATGATGGCCACATGAGCTGCACAAAATGGGGGGATATGGGATGTGGCGGTGGAGTAGAAATGGGTAGAGTGGAAAGATGTAGCAAGCAACTATGAAAAGTTGCAGCAGCAAACAAGGGGCTCAATGGATTGGCTTAAGAGAAAGTCTTAATTAACCGGAAACCATAGATTTTTCCATGAAATATGGCGCCAATCCATTGAGGGGCATTTCATCAAGAAACATGATCAACAAGAGGGATATGAAAGCAACAAATCACCACAAAGACCAGAATCGACTTCTGGTTGGTGGTTTGGAACATTTTTTTCCATATATTGGGAAGAATCATCCCAACTGACTCATATTTTTCGGAGGGGTAGGGCTCAACCACCAACCAGACTTCCGAGGTGAGGAGATGGTGATTCCTAGTGGTGGAGCAGTGAATCGGAACATGGTTCCCTTGACGCCCTCGGGGCTCATGCTACTGGGCCGATAGGGGAACCTTAGGGCAGAAAACTCATGGATTACCTGTGAAAGTTGGTTTATAACTCCAATAACATAATAACCATGGTTTATGAGACTTACAACTATAGTATTCATGGGGTTTATAACTGATGGGTTGATGATTTCCTGTAAAATTAATTTAAACATCTCAATTACCCAGTGATTAGGGTGAAGCACATCCAAGAGTTCATAAATGCAAGCAAAAAATATCCCAAAATCAAGGTTCCCAAGATCCTCTCTAAGATTGTATACATGTTTGCAGGAAGGGCCCCCCAAACTATAGGCAAGTTGGGTTAGTAAAGGTGTCGTTTGGGTTCATGGTAGATACATCGAATGAGTAACTCATTCGATGTTTAGTTTGTTGGGTTGGTTCACCATACTTCACTAGGGTTTTTGATGGATATATCGAACTAGTAACTGGTATGAACTAGTATTCCGTAGTTAGATTGGATTATAGACCACCGTATAACCAACTTATAACCAGCTTGGACAGTCACATTCTAAATTGGCTTAAGTTGGTCAAGGATGGTTCAGTACCACCTTATGCAGATTGTTTAAGTTTGCCTATATAGCAACCCGAAAAAGATAGAAAAGCAAAATCCACATCAAAAAAAGTAAAACTGTTACCTTCTTCTATGTTGGGGGGAGCAACTGTAGATATATCTGGGTGATTTACCAGTATGAACCAGTATTGATCATTCGTATCATCCCAGTATCCACCATTATTTATCAAAGGGGTTATGATATAAGCAAAGATATTACCAACTACTGTAAGATACATTTTATCCCCTTATTAACCATAGATATATAATTCCAGGACGGTGTGTCAAAACCCTGGTACCCTACACTAAAATAGCTGCTTCATGGATGGTGGTTCCCCCAGTATGGTAATTTCATACGTAACTTGACCCATCCCCATGTATTTACCAGCTATTTAGTTTACATATGTATGTATATATATATTATGTGTATATATATATATATACATATTTGTTAAATATATATTTATAATACCCATTCCATATGTAGATATGTCCCATTATTGAACATATGATAAACATTATATCCCACAATCATGTCCTATTATTGTCCTCATACCCATAGATATTTCCCATCATAAACCATAGATATCTTCGCTTCTCCAAGTTGCGCCAGTTGTGAGGCACGGTACCCGCGTCCATCTGCTTCCCACGCTGCGCAATGGGACCTTCACGGCGTTGTCGGTGCGTCCGGCAGAGCCGGCCACGCAGCAGGGACTCACGGTGGGCGTGGATAACCAGGTGAATTACCGAGGCGGAAAGGGAGGATTTTGGTGGGTAGAAACCATGAAAAACATGTGGTTTTTGCCATGGAAAAATGTGGGAAAATGATGGAAAATGGTGATTTTATGCTGGTTGAAGGTGATGTTCATCGTTTTATGATGGGAGATAATGGGCATGTAAGCCAATAATTGGAAGATTTAATGTGGCCTAATTGTCATAAATGGGAGATAATGTGACTATAAGTATATATACGTATATATAAGTAATAGAGCGACATAATAGAAGTGTTTGCTATGTTTCCACTTGTTTGCGATGATTATCCAAAGTCACCAATATTTGGGGGATGGAACCACCAACCAATAGTTAGTTCACCCAATCATGTCTGGGATATACCCGCTTAGATAATCTTAGATACAGGTTGTTTTCCAGTCACTAATTGGAGAGGGACATCCAAATAGTTGTTGGTAGTCAGAATTATGTCATTATCTTCACGTTCTTAGCATTACAGCTGAATATTATCCAGTAAATATATGCTAGTAATTATGCATATATCATTGGTTTGAAACCGCAAAATCGCCGTCAAATCAAACATTGTGGTTCGAAATATATCTTTGACACCAATATTTTGTGGTTTCTACAAGAAATTCTTTAGGACCACAGACATACGGAAGTTTCCATAGTCATGGGGGTACCCCTAGTTCTCATCCATTGACGGATTTTCCCATGGAAATAAACCATCCATTTATAGCGACCCGGGTACCCCCATGACGACCTGGAAACCTCCGCCCATGGCGGGCTGGGAGGCGATGATCGGAGCGAGCTGTGCGCTGCAGACGTGTTGGATATCGGTTTTCTCATCGGCAGCTGGGCCAAGGTATGGCCACTGTGTGGCCGATGTGGTGATCCAGCAATATCAACTGATGGAAGTAGGAAACCAGTAGGAAAAATCTCCAACAATTGGAAGGATGCTTGGGGAAATCCAACAATATCTGCCTACATCAACATGTTCCAGAATCATCTCAAAAGTTTCTAAGGAGGTAGATATTCATCAATATCCCACCTGTTTCACTGATGGAGCAGCCCCAAAGTACCCAGCTACATCTAAAAGAAAGAATGTTTCACCACAGGAATAGGATTTCTTTACCCTGGCTATGGATGAAAATGTGAGACCCATAGGACCGGAGCCGAGGTATCCTGGATGGCCACTGTGGCGGCCAATGTGCCTCTCATGTGGCCAACTCCTTTCCAAAGATTCTCCACGATGTTTACAGTTTCGAGCTGGGTCAAACTCGAGGTGCCACCTTCCATGTTGATCTTTGGTGCATGTTGAAGCATCTCAAAATCCACATGGTTTGTCTGAAAAAGGGCGGAGACCCCAAAGTTGATGGTTTATCATTCATGAATAATATGAATATAAAGTCTGTTGATGTCTTTTGAATATAACAATATAAAATATATTAAACTATCATTCATAGCAAATTTGATGTCAAAAATAAAAAATTGCCTTTTCGGGAAGAAAACATGTGCCATCCATGTCTCACATGTCTTGGAGATTCGAGATCGAAATGGGCATGGTACCGTGGCACCAGTGATCTCTGTTTTAAGGCTGGTTTATAAAAGCATCCTACATGGTTATTATATGAATTATATTTACCTTATATTAACCTATATCATATAAATGGAATAATCCTATAATGGTAATAATCCTATGTGGTTGTTAATAATCCTATATAATATATACATAAATAGTAATCCTCCAAACCCCTCCACCCGCTCCACCCGCTCCAGGCCTCGAAACTCTCAGCATGGCGCGCGAGACCGAGCTGCTCCGCGACGTGCTACGCTCCGCCTGCCGCGCAGCGGAGCGAGATCTGATGCAGACCGCGTCCAAGGGACACTGGACCGATGGGTACCTTGGTCAACGTGGGCCTTGAAGAAAATATGACATGGTTAATGGTTAATAGTGATTAATAGTGGTCAATACTGTTAGTGATTGGTGGTTAAAATATTAGTGGTTTAATGATGGTTGATTGACGGTTAATAGATGGTTGATAGTGGTTGATAATATTGGTTGAAAATCTATGATTGTTATTGATGGTTGTTTTTTCTTTAAAAGTAGTTAATATGGTTAAGATGGAGGTGTCCGAAAATGAGTGCCTAAAATACCATATGGTGCCATTGAATTAATCTTAGGAGGTTTCCGTACAAATGGGGGATCCAAATTGGTCGTCACCATAGATCCCCAGTCGTCTCCCGAGAGGTTTCAATACTAAGTCATGGTCTAATGACCTGGGCTATGAAAATATAGGACTATATGGCTGGGTAAATTATAACGACCTCACTGCGACCTCACTGGAATCATGGTTAATAAGAGGAATCATCCCCAAATGGCCTTAATTCAGGTTAGTGAAAATTTGTAATTTACCCAGATGATATGGGGATATAAGTGGATATAGCTGATAAAATGAGATAAAATGGGCTTCAACTATGGATCATGAATTTTGATGAATATTTAGCGTGGGTGATGACTTACTGTAATACTATTTTACTGGATGGTGGTTCAACCATCGATGAAGATATAGTTGGGATCTAGTTGATAGATCATGGTTGATGATTACTTGTAGGGACTTGTACTGCCTAATTTTTGGGGACTCATGATAAGTCATCGTAGGGATTTTTCGTTTTCAACCAACTAGTATGATGAGATGGGATACAGGTATTTTTAACGGCTCACATGGGTCAACCTGCAATTGCATGGTATAGCGACTTTGAAAAATTATGTAGTTTGACTCTAGGTAACTTTGATCTTTGATAAATGGGAATCAGTACAACAAATCTGTTGAAATTTAAAGGGTGTGGATTCTCTATAGGGATTGGAATGGGGGGGATAAGGAGATTAGACCATGTGTGTTTGCTGTTTCTACGGTGGTCTCAATAGAGGGTTGCGATGGAAATGGCATGAGGTTCTTCGGGTGTTACCCGTTTTGACCATGATATAAGCCATGTCAATCATGTGAACCATATCAAGCACATCAAAGGTTGTGTCGTTATGATGATAGTAATGATGGTGATATGATGACAATGATTGATCATGATCGCAGAAAAAATAGCATGTTGGCCAAATCAACAAGTATATTCACCATTACATCACATGTGCCATGGTCAAAAGTTTGATTTTCTTACCCATATGAGAAACCATCATTGACCATGCAAACCATATTAACCAGTACATCAAGCATACTACAGTAGCCATTTTTACCATATTTACCGTGGTGGTATATAATGTTTATTAGTAGGGACATTTTATATCTGTTAATAGAGATTCGTATACCTTCTAGATCCAATTTACAAGGAAGATGTTATTGTCCATATTTCAACTGTACGAAAACTATATCTTAACTATATGTTCACATATCAGAAAACTATATGAACCATATTGACCACATATTAACCATATATCAACCATATATCAACCATATATCAACCATATATTAACCATATATTAACCACATTAAAAATAAACTGTTTGAAGGAAATCACACCAAGTATTCGCCCAATATTTCAGCTTCATGTTCCCAAGGACCTCCGCAACCTTCGCCCTGCTGGCCCACGGTTTCGACGATTCGACCGTTCCCACGGTGCCGCAGACGCAAGGGGTGGCGAAGATTTTTCTGGCGACTTGGCAAGGAATTACTGGTTAATATATGGTTAATATATGGTTAATATATGGTTCATATGTGGTTCATATGTGGTTAATAATGGTTAAGATTGGTGAATAACTGGTGAATAACTGCTATGATGGTTGACAACGGTACTTAGATGGGCCCTGGTAGTACTTAACTGATTAGTAACTGGATTGTAGCTGGTTAAATAATGGGTTATCACCCAGTCACTAACTTGTTAAATAGTCCCGTGGCCCATCTAAGTACAAGTCGGTTCTGACAGAAGGGCGAAGTTCACGGGGATACCATGGGGGATACAAGGCTGAAAAAGGATTTTAAAACAAGAGCGGACATATAATAGGGTTTTTTCAAAAACATTGAGATATACATAGGGTGATATAGTGGAAAATTTGGAAATTGACCCACTATTATATATTATACCGCTATATATATATATCCAAATTATATATTATAACCAAGGGAAATGTGGAGATAATTTGGAGATATAGTAATGAAATTGGCAAGGCATTGCCATACTTTGAGGATCCCACTGATATGTTAGGGAAGCCATGGCCCATTTATACATGACTTACCTATTGAAAGTTGGTGATTACTAGAGCTATGTCAAATTCAAATTGTGGATAACATGCAGCTGGTGTTTTTGCATCACATCTTGGCAGTCTTCAATTGCTAGCTGCTAGCGGCATTCCCTTGAACAAAAGGCCTGGTGCGGCGACACCCGCGCTCTGCTGCTGCACGGAAAGAAGGTGGTGCCATTGTCTGAAGATCACGTGCCCAAGAGGTGTGGGTCTGGAGGGGATCATTCTGGTGAAACCATATTAACCATATATTAACCAGTAATTAACCATATATTAACCCTATGGGGATCAAAGCCCTGGTGAAATTCTGGTGAACTCACTGACATAGCTGGGATTTATGGTGGTTCATCAGGTTCATCCCCTCAGAATGTGGTCCAGCAGGTGTTGATCTGTTGATCCATAGAGAGCCTTAAATGGTGCTTCCCTGTGGGTGACAACCAAATCATGGGCTTCCATCCTGCAGGAAGGACGAGTACAATCGCGCAACTGCTTTGCAGGAAGGACATGGAAGGACCACGGATTTGTGGAGTGATATGGTTGAGTTATGTTGAGTGATCCTCTAGAAATCATGCCTTTACATGGCTAAAAGAGTAAAACTCCTGCCCATTTGCCATGAAACCAGACAAAACCATGCTCGATTTCGGGCGGTTAATGAAAGGTTGTAGCTCCTGTGGACTTGTGACACCGGCCCAAAACTCACCAGTCATTGAATGAATGCCATGATGCTTGGGAGCATTAAGGATTGTCACTTCTTGTCCCATTTTGATCTTAGGTTCATACCCAGGCCTTGACGGGTTCTTTGCAATATGAGTCTCTGAACAAGAAAATGTATTGAAAATGTGGGGTCCCACTGTGTTGGTTCAATTGGTTCAATTGCATATAGTTGATGCATGTTGATGAAAATCCATGCCCTCGTTTGTGAAAATCCATGTTGTTCGTCTCTTCAGCTCCGCTGGTGAAATCAGCACTCGTTGACTAAGGTAAAGGCCGCAGGAGGCAAAGTCCTCGACTTCGAAGGGCAGCTGAAGGTTGGAGTCCATGTTTATCCTAGTTTAGTGGAGCGTATGTAAAACCATAACTGGAATGCCTCTTCTCCAGTATAATGGGATGAGACAGGGGTAGTCTTCATGGCTCAACTCATTGTTTCTTGCCATAACAACAACATCATTCATATGATATTGTGTGTATATATAAATATGTGTGTGTGTCTACGTACTAGTGTTAGGAGATTAATGATTTGCGTGTCTTGACCAGCAAATTAGACTTCCGAAAGAAAACGCCCATGCCGCATTACCGCATATGATATGATGAATATGTGTGTATATCTATACAAACAATTCATTTCACGGGCGACCTTCGTCTTGAGCCATTCCCAACCTTCTCATGATGAAACCAATAGGATATTCAATATTCAAGGGATGAATGCAGATAGCTTGATGTCCAACAGCTGATTGTTTGTTAGCTATCAATAGGGAATATGATCGCCAACTCAAATTGGCTTTTCTGCAGGCTATCTCCAGACCGGTGGCCAAGTCTGGAGACGCCCCGACTTTTGGTTTTGACCCCGATCCTCCTCCAGGTTGGTCGCAGAGACAAGTACAAGGAGAAGAAATCCTCAGGAACCGACTGCCTGGGATGATGGAAGCCACTGGATTTTGTCCATGTTGAAAGCACCGTGGGATCCCCTGTGGGACTGCAATAGATTACAATGGCTTGAAATGTCCGTCGTAATCTCTCGTGGTTTCAATCCATTCCAATTTCCTTTTTTTTAAAAACGGCAATGGGAAATGGAGATCTGCCATTTTTCATGTTTTGATTCTCCGGTTTTCCCATGAAATCCCATGTTTCCATTGAATCCCATGTGTTGATGCTTACCGGAACGATCTGCCAGCGCTCTCCAGGCGCCTGGAAAGACCTGGTGTGGCTGGACACCACGCGCTCCTTCGGTGATATTCGCCTGAAGGCTCCGCACAACATCGCCACTGGGAAATGACGAATGATGGTGATGTCTTCACGGAAAATCTGTGGTGTTTTACCATGGTGCTGTTTTAAAAACAGAAGAGTCACCCAAATCTTCATGAATCATGCTGAATCCCATATGTGGTAATAGTTTCTAATAGTTTATGACTAAGCAGATACTAGTTCATATCCAAGCTTTTTGTATGGGAATGTAATGTGCATTGTTATGATTCACCCCAGATCAATGGCCCTCGGATATCACCATCCCAAATTGGGGTGATGTAAAATGATCACCAAATGGTTGACACTTGGGGCGTATGATTGGGTTTATGGATGATGTATGAACTTTTCATCTACTTTTCCATGAATCTTCGAAGTCAATCCTTTTGCGGGTCGAGTTCAATATTCAACTATCTGATTGCTAGGGTCAATCCTTTTGAAATCTTTTGAATATTTTGAGACTCCGAGAGAAACAATAAAATGGTTCGCAGTTTTAGTGAAATCCCCAATTCTATTCACATCTATCTATCTATCTATCTATCTATCTATCTATCCATCTAGCTATCTAGCTATCTAGCTATCTAGCTATCTAGCTACCTAGCTATCTAGCTATCTAGCTATCTAGCTATCTAGCTATCGATCCATCTAGCTATCTAGCTATCTATCTAGCTATCTAGCTATCTAGCTATCTTATCTATATATATATACCAAGGAGAATCATGGCGCATCATGTTACATTGATATTGTGTGATATGATATCTTCCAGACTTGCTTCAAGGGAAGTGACCTACAGTTTATGTTAATCCCAGGGTATTCACCCATCTCTACTATCGATAGGTTATCTATGATAATGATAATATCAATAATAACAATACTCAATAGTAATACTGTCATAATACTAATCATAATAATAATAGTAGTAATAATAGCTTATCAACAATCATAAGTTATCCAGAACGTTACCCCCTGGTAATATTGATTAATCATCATTAACCCTTATTAACCATATGATTAACCATTAACCTTGTTGTTAACCATATGATTATATGATTAACCATTAATTATTGACCATTGTAACCTATCAGATCATCTGAGGTGATCTGCGAACCCGACGTCTTGGTGCGGACATTAGCGCCCGAAGACTGGGCGCTGGTGATGGTCTGCAGCAAGGCCGGCCGTCTGCAGCGTGGTCACGGAACGGTGGTGAAGGGGGGGTGGCTATGGCAAGAAATGGGTGATTTAAGTGAGTTAAGTACCAAAAAGTAGGGAAAATTACATGGATACTGATGATCAGTGATGGTTAATGATGGTTAATGATGGTCAATGATGGTTAATGGTTGATGATGGTTGATGATTGTCGATTTGTTTGGTATTTTAGCATGAAACACTGGGAGATGATGTAGATATCGTAGGATTTACATTGTGAATCGAATAGTTGGGAAACAATGGCTCATATGTGGGGGGGGCATCAAGTCGACCACGCCATAACCATAGTCATAGTCATAGTAGAAGATATCATGGGATATTTAAACCATTGGGGTTTAGACTATTTTCGAGGATTGATTAATCCCAAATATAGTAGGTATTTCGACTATTTCAAACATATATTCTAACCACAGAAGATATCATGGGATATTTTTCAACCATTGGTTGTTAGCCTCTGGTAAACATACAAGAAACTACGAAAAAACACCATTTTTTTGGTAAATCAACGATTTCTAGAAATGGTAATACTATGACAACCATAAAAATGACCATTTTTCACCATTTATTTGGTGTAAAACTATGAAAAACGATGGAAAAATGGCCATTTTCCAGTTCGCAAACAGGTCACAGCAAAGATGAGCAATCAGGACATTGGAGATCTGTGCAAGGACCAAAAATGTATGGCGGGAGGTCTTTGCAGATGGTTTTTCTTGGGGTTTGTCCACTAAAAAATGGTTGGATCATGTGAATAAACCCGTTTTTAATGGATTACCCTCTGGTAATTTAACATAACTATAGAAAATCACAATTTTTAATGGGAAAATCCACTATAAATGGCCATGTTCAATAGCTATGTTAAATTACCAGAGGGTATCCAGTAGATAATTGGATTATACCCTCTGGTAAATATAGAAAAATCGGAATTATCCCAAAATGATCTGCATAGATATACCCACTGGATTATCCATTTGCAGATATGCCCACTGAATTATCCCCAAATTAGAATTGTCCACAAAAAGAATCGGATTACCCTCTGGTAAACCTACAAAAAACTATGGAAAATCACCATTTTTAATTATTCACTGAATGAAATGGATCCAAATGGATGGCTGAATCTCCATAGATCTTTGATATTTTTCAAGTAAAATATATCCTGGTTGCTGGTTTGGAACCATGGAATTTTAAATTTTCCCCATCAGATTGGGGATGATGATCCAATCTGACGAACTCCATCATTTTTCAGGGGGGTAGGTATACCACCAATTAGATTATGTACCCACTGGATTATCCCAAAATTAGAATTTTCCATCGAAAAAGGATGAATATCCATTGAATGTTTTGGGTATATACCACATTTTCGGACAAAGCAATGTACACTTCGATTGTGGTTGCAGCAAGAAAAATATCAAAATATCAGAATTTCTTGGACAAATATTAGTTGGACATGGCCTAACCATCTGAAATTCTGAAAAATTGTGGTTTGACCATCAAAAAGGCTTTGATCAATGAATAACGAACCTGATGTGTCTGAAAATAGTGTATAGAAATGTATAAACCCTAAGACAGTTTGTTTTGATAAGGAAAACAATGACTAAGTCGTGAATGAAATGGACCCTATTTTCAGGCCGTGCCAAAAAAATCCGTGGGACGAAAGTGTCCTTCCAACGGTCGTTGCTTCCTTCGGTGACTGAATGTCGCCAGGCAGCTGAGTTTGTGTGGTTGGCGAAAATGTCTTATGTTCAACCAAATTTTGGGATGATGATCCCAAATAGTGAGCATATTTCTCAGAAAGACGAGAGAGAGAGAGAGAGAGTTAAAGAGTTAAAGAGAGAGTTAAAACCACCAACCAGGGGGTGATTTTGCCATATTCAACCTTTATGTTTATGTGGTGTTTATGTGGTGTGTATGGGGATATGAGATATACAACATAACTATATGTTTAACCACCAATAACAACATAAAACGCAAAATCAGATTGGTGCACCAATCAGCGAGGACTACTTCTCCCAAGGAAAAGATGCTGTGGCCGTGAGTTAGGCCTCAGTGGATCAGAGTTTTGTGGGGCTTAAATGGTCATCGTTTTCTTGGTGGTTTGGAACCATTTCAACTGACTATTGGGATTATATTATTGGGAATATTCCTAATGACTGGAACATGAATCTTATTTTTCCATTCAGTTGGGAATTTCATATTCCCAACTGACTAGTGACTCATATTTTTGAGAGGGGTAGGGCTGAAACCACCAACCAGTCTTTTCTCTAGAAAGTTTTTGCACCACATACTCGTCGTTTTGCATACCCATCTAGAGGAAAACTTGCAGAATCTGCAAGAAAATCACAGACTCATGGTTTCCTCTGAATGTGTTTTTTCTAGAAATCTTCTTAAAGACGGTTTTCTTTGGAGCGAACACAAATAGTTATCGTTGCTCGACCGTACAAAAGGGAAAATAATAGATATGCAATGGGTTGAGATGATTGAAAACACATAAACATTTGATTATGTATGAAACTATCAGGCATTTATTGAAGATTTTTTGACAAATGGTTCAAATAGGATGTGTTTTATGTCACACTTATGTCATATTTAGTATATGATGCTTTGATGATTCTCTGCCGATTATCTATGAAATGTTTATGACATGTGTATCCTGGTTGGTGGTTTCAAACATGTTTTATTTTTCCATATATTGGGAATAATCATCATCCCGACTGACTTTCATATTTTTCAGAGGGGTAGGTATACCACCAACCAGTTATATATAGCCATTGATATGACAATGAGGATTGGGGCAATAATAATCCCAACTGACTTTCATATTTTTCAGAGGGGTTCAAACCACCAACCAGTGATGATTGGTTGAGATGACAATCTGGGGCTTGGGATGAGTGACTCCACCACCGAGGCCAAGCCTTGAGTTTTGCGGCGAGGAAGCGGGGTGCCACTGGCAATCTGACCAGCGTGGTCATGCGCTTTGGCTGGAGTCTTGGTCGCAAAATATGGCGAAATGAAAAGATGTATGTATATATATATATATGAGCCAAAGATATAGATATCTATAGATATATTGTATGTCCCATTATAACCAAAGAAACTGAAACGAAATGAACAAATTATATAGAAATACATGGGTCATCATGGGACATACACACGGCAATAGATATGTATATATATATATATCGATATATATATATATATATCGATATATATATATATGATATTTGTTAATATAGAGATATAGAGATGAAAATGTTTGAAACCCAGGTTGTATTTTGTTGTTGCCATGATTATTTTGGAGGTGTTGACGACAAGATGGAGGGTTAGTCATCTAAAATTGGGGTGTTCCAGGTGCATGTACCTACAAAATATGACATGGGAATCTCAGAGATTCCTCCTGGGTAACTCGCAAGACAATCCAGGTGGCTTGGGGATCTTTGAGACATTCTGAGACCAAAATCTATCACATCTTGAAATGGGCAAAGACAATGAATGTCTTGTCAGAAGCAAACGGGTCGTGTTTTTTAAGCGCCTCAGCCTTGAAGAAGACCAAGATGCCACGGGTAAATTCAACGAGAAGAAAACAGGTCGTGATTCACATCCCAACTGCAATCCATTCTGGTCATTCTGCGCAGGGTGCCATGTTTTTGGAAGAAACACTGCCATATGAATTGTGGTTGTTGGTTAAATCCTCGTTTTGCAAAAAAAACACCATGTCACCATGTGTTGTTAGTTCAATCCCGAGGTTTGGATCATTCTTCAGTGGATAAACCCACATTTTCCCCGTTATTTATCAGCTTTCCCCAGTCTGAATTTTCCATCGCTTAGGGCACCTTTCAAGCCCGAGTTCCTGCAGACGGGATCCCGTCGTTCCAAACATGCAGCGCAATGACCTGTGTGAAAGCGGGGGCAGTGGGCAAGGAGTTGTGGTGATAGTCGTGGGGCCTATGGGTTGGGGTAGTTCTTCAATACTCAGAGGAATCAATTGGGGAAGCATCAAAAACGGCAAGATATACTTATGAGACCAACAATTTGGTGGGAATATACTGGGAAATTGTGGCGATCGGATGGATATATATATATATATACATGATATACATATGCATATACATAAATGGCATACAAATAAAAGGATGGAATGGGATAAACAGTCGAGTACGATGATCTTTATAGCGAAATTGATGATGTACTGTATTTTTTTTTCAACAGATACGGAGTAAGTAACCTTTCAGAATTGAAGGTACAAAAAAACCTGTGGAGATATAATGGGATATAAATAGCAAATTATATGAGATGGGTTTGTCCGAAAATTGGTGGTACCCTTGGCTTGTGGAGGATTTACCAACAACAATCAATAGGCAGATACTTGGAATATGATCTGAAAATGGGCCCATTGCAATGAAGAATTTTAGGCGGGCTGATCCCCGAATGACTGAAGTCGCGGCTCATGTTGGATCAGTTGGGGCTATGTCAAGTTATAGCCAAAATCATGGATGGTGGAATTCCATATAGCCAAAATGTCAGTTTGGTTTTTCTACTCAAAATCATGGAATTCCACCAAACCCAAATTTAGCACAGAGCTTTGAACATAGTTGCCTTTTCATAGATATGATAGATATGTTATTTATCAACGAAGTCATTGGAGAAACCTACTTCCAGCTTTGCATCAGCTACCACTGGCTGGTAGCTGCCCTTTCCATGGTCGGGATGGTTGAAACTATGATAGGAGCTACCAGCCAACAAGAAACAAAGCTTTCCATGTATTATATTATACGTTTCATATGTCCCAGCATTCTTTGTAAACTTTGATTGATGGTTGATCAAACCATTTTGTTGGTAGGGCCATATAAGGAGGTGCTCTACCATTAATGCCTTGCGCCTTTTCCAGCTTCGTAGCATGTTACCTACCGAGGCCATCATTCAGCAACCCGGTGTGGCACTGGCAGTCGGGGATCCCAATGTGATATGGCCACTATCACTGCGCAAATTGAATGTGTAAAGGTAGTCGAAAATGAGTTGATGTTTACGGCATTCAGCTATGTCAATGGAAGAATATGTCAAATCCCGATAGAAATTTCCTGTTGCAGGGCATTTCAAAGTTTACAACAACTATTGATGACGATAGTGATCATAGTAAGGCTCCAGTTGGTGAGCGCACTCCTCACAGCTGGCATGGGATTCAGATAGTCCGCATTTCAACAATCCGCGGATGCCTCCCCTTAACATGGCAAAGTAATATCTGACATGTACATCCAGTAATTGTTTATTTGTCCGATCAAAAACTGAGAATTCGTATCGTTTTTCCATCGTAGTGTTTTTGTTTCTTTGTTTCCACGGATGCTCATTGGATCTTCCATTCCTTTCAAAAAATGGGTTTCCGAAGGTTTTCCGTTGCCAGTGCCATTTGGGGGTGCTTAAATTGGTGGTGGCCTCGCACACTATGGTTGTTCCAATACTAAATTGTTCTCGAACATGTAATATCCAGGAGTTTCAGTACTAAAATGATCCAATGACTTTGGAAATATAGGGATTACCATGGATTACCCCCATTTCCTGCTATTTTCATTGGATGTTCCATTTCAGCAAAGTGGATCTCATCAGATTTTCCCTTGCCATGGCCATTTTTTTTGAGGCTATCTCCTATGTACCACTGTACCACCCAACAGCTCGAGCACCTAAGGTTTTAGCAGCGATTGCATTGCGGCCGGGGTGCTCAGGGTGTGGTGGACGAGGTTTTTGGTGGGTTAAAAGGCTGTTGGATCAATGATATAGTTGATTACTAATGGTTATTAATAGAAATGATAGTTAATTAATTATTAATTATATTAATAATGGCTAATCATGGTTAATGATGCTTAAAGATTGAAAACCCAATAATAAGCCATCCCAAATACTACCATAAATGGGTGATAAATATTCAAGATTGGTTAATCGTGGTGGGATTAGTTGCAATATGGTTAATATTGACGAGGTCCTTGAATACAAACTGTGAATATTAGTGATTAGTCTGACGACAATGCTTAGTATTGCAATAATGCTTAATTGTAGTAGACTATATACATTGTTTTATAGTGGTTGACAATGGTCACGAAAGTTTGAGAATGGTTCATATTTCTTAACTGCAGCTAATAAATTATCTTGGAGGCCAGCGTTTTGGTTTGACGGACAGTTTATTTTGTTCAAGTTTCAGTTTCCTGACTTGTGGAAAGGTTTGGATGTTTTGACACGTTTTCCTTCCATGATGGGAGCAAGGGCGTGCAACAACCAAAATCAGGGTTCATGGTTTGTTGATCCCTCCTTGACTTACTAGGCGTAGTGACTTGTATATGCAGCATGGTTGATATGCATTTTATCACAGGAGATCCTTTGAACTGATTGCTATCACCTTCTAAGTGATATGATTATTTTTTCGGTATGATCCAAAGTTGATTGCCCATTTTTTCGATAGAGATGTTCCCCCATTGTTTTTTTGGAGGAACATCCACAGCCAACGTGTTGACATGGCCGAGGTGGCTCCCAGTGACGCAGCTGGGGCTTGGAACTCTTCAATGTTTAGGATCCCTGGTCCGGGATCCCTGGACGGTGCAACTCAGGGCGACTTGGGGTGTGGATTTTTTGGAAGTTACCCTCTGGTTATGACATTCACACTTCGCCATGGGATTTCGATGGCCCATAGAAATAGATGGTTTACATCCGTAACCATCCAGTTTTGAGGAGTATAGAATCTTGAACTATGGCCACAGAAGATGAAAAGATGCCATAGACCGTTCAAAAGTGAGGATATCTATCAAATAGTACAGGGATTTGACTATTTGACCAGCAAAAATATGCATGGACTGCGTTCCAAAGATGATGGTCATTGTTAAACAGGGGGTTTCTGACTGGGATCTCCAACTGGCTGATCTCTCGCGGCCAGGCCCGCTTCGGTCCGTCGCCAAGACGCAAAGATCTGGAAAAGTTGATGCTGCTAGTACTATGCCTTGAGGCCGGAGCTGGGGGCCATCTGGGTGCCCTGAGTTTCCGGTGGATGAATATGTATAACTACCTGCAAAAACAAGGGGTGTGAAGCTACCAAACCTTTGGTTTTCCAAGTTTGTGATAGATAGAACCAATGTGAACCAATCATGATCGAGCTTTAGTAAATCGGCATACGATGGAGATAACATGTTGACAATCATAGATGTCACCGGCAATAGTGGATACAACTTCGAAAGTGTCGGGATGTTTCACCAACGGGGGGAATGATTCAAAAATTGTTGATAGCCATAGTCATGAAGTTACAACCCACTGAATGGGACAACCCTTGTTGGGACATGTTCTAATCAGATCTAATGAGTGTTACTTCCTGTCTATTGGGTAGGGTTTAAATCCAAGTAGCCCAGCGATCCTAACTAGAGTCCCACCATTTTGCAGAATTGCTGCAAGGGAAAGTCAAAGAGAAAGTTCACCAAAAACCTCCATATTTTGGGGTCAAAAAGATCTGGTTTCAATTGTAAGAAATCAATCGAAACATGCCATTGGTTCATTGGGGCAATAATGAATAGATGGAATCTGGATATTATATTTGTTAACATTTGTTATATTATATATATATATCCATATATCTATATACATATATTATGTATATCCTGTACCACATTTGGAGGGGATGAACATCCATAGCCAGCTGCATCATAGTTTCATTCACCAAGATTTTTCGCTCAGGCCTTTGGGCGTTTGAGCCGTTGGCTCATCTTTTTAGGCTTTGTGGTAGGGAGCCCCAAGGAGCTATGGCACGATCCGCAAGGTGGGGATGGTTCTCCTTTAGTTAACTATGGTTAACTATGGTTAACTATGGTTAACTATGGTTAACTATGATTTATGATAGATATATCGTTAGTGGAATATTAATGGGATATGAATGGGATAATTAAGGATATACCCTCCAGTGTCATCAAACGAACTATGGTACTCAAACGTGGCTGGGAAATCCCGGATAAACATAGCAAAATAGAGGTTTCTAGCTGGGAAAATCATCCATAAAATAAGGGATATGAACACATAAAGATATTTGTACATATAACTTATATAACTTTCCATATAGGGATACATATTTATAAAGAATCCATAAAATACATTAAGGGATCACTTGGAGCAAGCCACGTTTCTTATGGGAACATCATCGAACGCTGGCTGATGTTCCACGATTTTCCAGCAAGCTATTTTTGATTACCGGAGGGTATTGTTCATCCATGATCAAAACATCCATGATTATGGTGTATATCTTAGAATGGGAAAGATTTTTCATATGGTTATATACACCATAATCAAATATTATAACCTCATATATTAAATATGATTATATACACATCATTATATCCGCCATCCACCATTAATAGGGAAACATCATAATTGTCCACCATAATTTGATATACCCTCTGGAAATCATTGCCGTGGCTGGCAATGGAAAATCCCCCGTTGAACCCCATGATTTTCCTGTAAACCTCCATGGCAAACGTTCGGGAACTTTCCCTGCCAGCCACGTTTGATTACTGGAGGATATATGATGATTAACCATACTGGCTCATGGTTGGAAAGAATCGATATAAGACTGGGGAAATCAGTGGATATTCACTGGGTACTAACCAGTTCATGGTGTGTCTGAAAGTGTGGTATTCTCCAATCCATGAACTGCCATATGTTCGGAATCATCATTGGAATTTGGGGTACAAACTATTTTCTTACTGGTGCTAAACGTAGGGAATGGGGAAGGGGTCCAGAACAACAATCATCCCAAACAGTGGAAAGCATTGGAAAACATGGGAAAAACATCAGAGAAACAGTGGAGAACATGGAAAACGTTCCCACGGCAACTGGTGCTAAACGTACGAAATGGAGGAATGATCCATCATAAACGTTGACAATCCTCCTATTCCCTTATTCCCTACAAAGCAGCAGTAAGTTTTTGCATAAATCCTCCATGCCATTGGTTTCATCTCAAGGTCGCAGCGGGGCTGTTGGCATTGCAGAGGCGGGCTGCCATGGTATGGAAAGTAGCTTCTGGTGGAAACATGGCTGGAAAATCCCTATAAAAATGATCACATAAATGACATAAATGGAGGTTTTATTGGTGAAATCATGGGAAATTAATCGGAAAATCCAACAAAGTAATTGTTATGAGTTCAATTCCGATGTTTTTTGTTCGTTTGCGTTGCTTAAAGCCTCCACTTTGATTGGTCAAATTAGCTATGTTGTCGGTAAACCCCTATGTTTGTTGGTGAATTCGCACTTGTTGCACGAGAATCCCTAAACCTGAAATCCCTAAGATCTCAAAAATCCCTAAAGTCCATTGAAACCCACTAAAAACCCAATAGAACCCCCTTTTATTGGTGGATTTCTGGTTGATTCCTACCTTTTTTTCTGTGAAATGCGCCCAGATCTTGGCCGTCAATGCTGCGAAAGCGCATGGCCATGGCTTTGCAAGCACCGCTTCCCCTGGCTGGGGCTCTTGGGAATGAAATTTGGCTGGAAAGTGGGCTGAACATGTCATCCAAATGGGCAAAAAAATGAATGAAAATGTCACCCAACTCCCAAAATTCAGCCATCTGTGTCATAATTCTTCAGGAAAACGTGGGTGATGTTGTAAAAGTGTCCTTCAAATCCCAAATTTCCGCTAGTGTTCCATATTTTGTTCCTGCGGTGACTCTTCACATCTCTCCACTGAGGCTGAAACCGGGCGTGTGGGTCTGGCATGGGAGGTGACGTCGGCTGGTGATTTGATCATCAAAAACTGGAATTTAACCATCCAAGATGGAGATTTATATAGATTTATGTAACAATAAAAAAAGTTATGCTGTAGCACTCAAACATTCTGAGCTTGAACAATCAAATACAATCAACATCTTTGAATCGGATGGGAAATTACCCATGTTAAACTGGTTGATGGTTTCATTTTTTTTTCGCCAATATTTGGGTGAGGAAAGTGAGCCTTCCAAGATGTGAATCACTCTCTCCATTCTCCTGTTGTTTGAAGAAGGTGCTAAGGTTTTGACACCCGCTCATCTGGAAATCAAAGATTCAGAACTTGTACTTGAATGCGTCTGATTTTCCGTGGAAAAATCAGAGATCCAGAACTTGTCAGCTCGACATAATCTTTGGTGGCGAAAAGAGATGTGGTCTTGGCTCTACGTTGGTTCCTCTATTACTGGTGATGAGTCAGTTCCGACAGCGGGACCCCAATGATTGGGTCCTCCAAAATCGGTGAATCCTGGTAGCCCCCATTTTCAGACTCACCGAGCCAATGAATGGCCATTTCAGGAACCGATTGATTGGAGGTACCTACCATATATAAGGCTTATTTTTCAGGGCTATGTAAGAGAATATCCCCACAAAATATGGCCAGAAATATGGTACAGTCAGTACCTCCATTTTAGGATCCTGGAATTCCTATTGAGCCAATGGTCATGAAAGTGATGGATCCAAAGTGGTGCTTCCACTGTCCCTGAAACAACCTCCCCAGGCCTTCGTTAGTTCCCTGCAGAAAGTTGGAGCCCCAAAGCTTGATTGACAGTATGGTTAGGAGCTAACTGCGCTGACCGACACTCAGAGGATATCTATTTGGAAAGTGGCATCATGTTTTTTTTCAACAGTGTTTGGAATTTGGAGTAGTCTCAAATTTTGAACCTATAAAATCCATGGTTTAGACACTCATTGTTTGCACTTTCTTTAATTACCATCAAATATATGAGGGTGATTGCGGAAAACGGGTTCGATGGTTGAACACACATGTTACCCCGTGGCTGTTGCTTTAATCCACACTTCTGATGGCTACATGGGGACCAACTTTGGTGATAGATCCATGTTGAAAAGCTCAACCATTTCGGACTCAGATCATTCTGCCCTACTGTTGCATCACCTTCGACGTTGAGTGCATCCAGTCCTGGTAGTTTTGTCAGATCGCCTCTTGAACCTCCACCGCGGATCTGTTGTCATGTAAAAAGAATGACACGATTGAGGCACTGCGTGTGGAAGATATTGTGGCTGAACAAATCTGAACAACCTTGAAGATCCCAAGACCCATGAGCACCGTCTTTGTCCCGAAGTTGGGTTGGCTTCAACACCACTGCCTTTTTTGCAGGAACCCATGCACACCCTGAGGTGTTTGCTTGTGTTCGCAGGTGGGTCCTGGGGGGGTGCTGGATCGTTAAAAAGATATGGTTGTTGAAGGTCAATAAGAGCTGCGAACTGAGCACTCCACATTGGTGAGAATGGTGAAGCATTGGAAACTGGTAGCGAAACCAACTGACGTGAATGACTCATCTGGTTGCTGGTTTTAAATGGCTTTAAATGGATTTAAGTATTTCAGATTTTTTTCCGCCTACATCACATGATAAATCCAATTTCACTCTAATACCCCTCGGGCCGGTGAAAAACTGCCAATTTAAATCATGGAAGTTGTCCTTGCAGGTCGATTGACAGCCTCTCAACACTAGGTGCGTGGGTGCAGTGCTGCGATCCCATAAACCTTGGCATCAGATATGGGGATTTCCATCATGGGGATCCCCCAAGCTCGCTGGATGGTTTATTTCATGGTTTATTTCATGGAAAAACCGAAAATAAAATGGATGAGAAAATATGAGAAATAGGGGTACCCCTATTTTAGGAAAGCCCCATATCTATCAAATCTGGGTCAAAGCATTTCTTTCCACAAGACGGACCGCGCAAATGGCGAGTTCCGAGCTTTTGAAGCAGATCCGTTTCGATCCTTGGTGACGATCCACCCATTTTCGATCCATTTTGCTACTCTCCCGTAATGGGATATGTTAATGATATGTTCATGTACCCTTCCACTTACTGGTGCGTTTTACGTAGGGTTGCTGGATGGGTTGCTGGATGGGTTGCTGGGATTATTGATAGTTAGGCAGTGGATCATTCCCAAAAAATCCCTACGTTTGGCACCAGTAAGTCCAGTGGCTTCCCCGAAGTCCAGGGGTACACGGGCATTGGATCATTGAGAGCGTGGCGGCTCTGGTCAGCGCCACCCTACGTGCAACTTGCGCACTCGGCCTGAAAGGTGCGCGCTCGGGCCGCATGGGATGCAATCAGATTCAGATGGACCACAAAACGGTTTGACCAACTGAAAATTTACGGAAAATCCTGGAAAAAAAAACATAAATCCGGTGGTTTGGAAGATGATATTCTCCATTGAAATGGCGATTTGGGGGATGTAGCCATTTTCAGACACCCCCAAATCAAAGATGCGCCAGGTTTACGTCTTCTGCGGAAAGCCATGACGTTGATCTTTGCCACACAACAGCTGCTTGAGAGATCAGGCAGGGGCGGATGGTCATAGGCACCACAGCTAAAGTTGCAGATTGGTCGCAATGTTCCATTGAAATCTTGGATTTCTGATCCATTGAGGAAGCAGAAAAGGTCAAGAAATAGAAAGAATTGGCGGTTTTGTAGGAGATCATGCTGGGGATTTGTGCAAAGCACTGGGCCGTCCTGTGATAGTAGACTCTTCCCGATCTGTGATATGCGTGCGCTGAGCATGTTTGCAGCAAAGCTTTTCTTGAGGCTCATGCCCCGGACACAGTAGAAAAAACCTCCAACAGCCCCTGGTTGCTACGAGAAATCGGCCCAAAAACTTGGGAATTCATAGGAATTCCAAGAGGTCGAAGAATGTTGCACTGCAGGTCCCAAGCTCAGCAGCTTGGTTGAGAGCAGCGTGGAGCTCTGTGAAGGCCATCATGGGACCATGGTGGCCGTGGACCAAGAAAGGCGGTGGAATGTTAATAGAGGAAGAATTCTTCAGTTTCATATAGCTTGATATAGCTCAATATAAGTTTGGTCTATTTCAATATAGCTTAATATGAATTAACCTCTTATAGTTTAATAGGGGGTACCCAATTTTTAAGAGAAGTTCACATTTTTTGGGGGGGTGTAGCGCCCCCAATAGGGTGTATTAATCCGGTGTTGACATTATTCCACTTGGTTCTGGGGATGAAGAGATGACTCGCGACTTGCATGGATTTGGGGAGAATGGAAGAATGGAGTAAGGTTTCACAGGGAAATAGGTGAATAAGTAGTGACATGTTGTGATTTTCAGATGGCGTTCTTTTTATAGTTGGGTCAAGTTGAATCCCAATTTTTCGAGGTCCACATTTCATTGGCACCTCAGCATCCCTCGACGACAGGGGAGAAGGCAACTCCCAACCCCGCTGGCGCCACGGCTGAGACGATATGGCGGCCGGTTCAGGAGGGATAGCTGGATACAGATGAGATTCCTAACAAGATCTAACAAGAATTTAATTTCTGGCTATGAACTGGGTAAAGATTGGAAAAGGTCGGACTTTAGCCACAAATTTTAAGAATGACGACTGGTAAACCGACTGGTGAATACGAATGTAGCTGCTGGGGCCCGGTTCTTTTACCAACGTTCAATGCAGGAACCTGATATCCAACTAGAGGTTGACTTACAGGTCTATGGATTTAGCATGGATTAGCTATTTGAAGAGGTAGATTCAAAACCATTCATGGTGGGAATACCCATCAAAATCACCTGACCTGCGGTGCAACCATCAAAATGGGGACAGCCCCAAGTGCAAAGGGTTGATTTTCATTGTTGCCCTGCCATCTATTGTTTGCGCTATCTGAATTGAAGCCATGGGTATGAGTCCTAAGTAGATGTGAACAAAATCAGGCAAAGTATGAATGGCCCCAATGCATGACTTCCAAAGAGCTGACTGAACTGTGCAGGCCATGCACCATCTACTCCTTTGCTTTTGGGATGCGAAAAGTTTTCTATCCAGGCCCCCACAAGACCTGCTTCCTTTGGTCACCCCCTGGCGACTCATGAGGCATCGCACGCAGGCGAGTGCAACGGGGTTGTTTGATGAGTGATATGTTGGCTATGCTCTTGGCTTCTGGTCCCCAATCCCCAATGTTTACTTGTGTTTGTTGGGCACAAAGACTAGTTTTGCTGGTCCATGGCTTTAGGTATTTCTTACGTATCAATACTGATCATTCCTACGATGATCGAGCCGATTGATCCCAACAACCACTTTGCCAAGATCCGAGTTCTGCAACCATCGGCAACCATGGGCAACCCAAAATCCCATGGCTCAGCCCACAACTTGCTGGGTTATTCCCTCCTCTTCAGACACCCCATATGAATCCATATGAATCCATATGATTCGTTGATCTCTACCCGCCATTTTTATCGTCACTTGCAGGCGTCGCGACAATACCCCAGAGCGCCCAGCAGAGCGGGCAGCAGAGCGGGCAGCCGAGCACCTGGCACGGGAGACCCGTGATGCAGTGAAGGCGCCTGCTAATGGGATGTCTGAAAATGGGATATGGCCTCCCAAGTTATGGCACTCTCATGGGGAAATGATGATCAACTATTGGATTTTGAAGGCCTGTTTTGAAACTGCTAAACAAACCCAGATATTGGCTTTTATAGTAATATACTTAGTCTGGTTGGTGGTTTGGAACATGTTTTTCTCCCCAAAAGTTGGGATCCAATCTGACTAATATTTTTCAGAGGGGTTGAAACCACCAATTAGATCCAATTAGTAGTAGTCATGAATCACCAACAAATGGAGACTTGAGCACAGAAAAAGGGGTTGATGACGTCTCATCAATTGCAGTAGCTGGTGGTATCAAATGACAACAAGGGCCCTGTTTGTGGAACGCAACCCGTTTCCAAGAAATCGAAGTCTCAACACACAGCTGAGATGTGAGATTCCCCTCAAACTTAGCTTCGACAAATGAGCTAAAAATGGATCCAAACAAATTGAATGTAAATTGACCAGCCCATCCCAACCCAGTTTCTTCCTTTAAATTTCACATGTTTAGGACCCAAAAGGTGAGAAGGATGTAAGGCTGTAAGGTTTTTTTTGTAAGAGTTAAAGCCATAAATTAATAAATGGTTTTCCCCAAAAATCCGGTATCCCTCAGCCCTCATGGCACTCTCTGAATTAAAACATCAAATTGTCCCTTGGACCCGAAACCAACGTCAGATGCCTGCCAGGTGAAATGCGCACAAGCTGCACGGAAGCGTTGGAAGGAGATGAAGGCAGCGGTGGATGGGAAGTGTGGAAATGGGACATGGCCTTAGTTTTGGCAGTTTTGATAGGGAAACTGGCAATTTTTATAGGGAAAATGAGGCTTGAAACCACCATGAACCAGAAAGTTTAAGAGTACCCTTTCTTGGTAAAACCATATGGGTACCTACTACTCGTAGTATGTTTAATCTTGTTTGATGATAATGGGCAGTAGTGAGGTGAGCTGCTAGACAATAACTGGGTAAGCAACCAATTCATCACCATGGTATAGATAAAAATAGCGGACGGGCACCCTCATCCATGGCAATCTATATACTGTAGGTAAGATTATGATGAACCATGGGATTTTGGGACTTTCGAAAAAAAAAAAAAAAAACAGACTTTTAGTGATGTTCCCATCACTATTGCTGAGTGTTCCTCTCAAAACCATCTGTCGTTTGACCTTTCTGGGTGGCCAATGACAGGAACACACGCCAGCATCTAGTTTCCAGAAGGCCTGCCGCGGAGTGACAGATGTTGCACAGACTTGAAAGCCATGCCATGATGCCACCACAGTTGTTGAGAGCAAGGACCCCAAGTGAAATGGGGATGGCTCAAACATGGTCAAACATGGTCAAAAAGACAATACTTGACAATTATGATGTATTATTATCTAGTACATATTAAAGCTATGATATAATCTCTAGTCCATAAAATATACAAATATAATCATATATAGTCATATATATACATATATCCCAAAAGATAGGTGAATTCGTACCACAAGCCAACTCAACCACCCTGCGGGATTTCGTCAGGCGATGAAGCCTTCCAAAGGATCGAGGCAAGGGCGAAGCCTTCCTGAGTCATGGGGGTTCCCCATAGATGGTTTATTTCATTGAAAATCCGAAACTAATATGGATGAGTCATAGGGGTAGCCCTATTTTAGGAAACCTCCATATGGAGAAGAAATGGAAACATATGAAAAAGTTGTGGCAACATGTGGAAACAATGGGAGAAATATGAGAAATCGAGATGTTGAACAAACAGTTTGGATTTGAGCAACCAAAATTGTAAAGGAAGCGGCAAGCAAGACCCATGTTTCACCCATCCCCTGACGGTAGTCATGTTCGACCTGTAAAGCCTTATCACCATGCAATGAACTCAACTGGTTGGTTGGTGGTTTCGAACCATGGAATTTTAATGACTTTCCATTCAGTTGGGAATAAGAATCCCAGCTGACGAACTCATATTTTTCAGAGGGTTGAAACCACCAACCAGTCAATATAAGAATTTGGTCACGCTCAATCAATACATTCAATACATATTGAAAAGAAATGGCTCTGTTCCTTTCATAATCGGAATGGAAGGGTTTCTCCAATCTATGGTACACCCTTCAGCTGCGCCAATGCATGGGATCTTAACAATGCGAAAAATCTCCAAATGTCTAGAGCACTTGTATTTGAATGGAAAACAAATTGACAGTCCAAAGGATCCATATATCATACTAGTGGTGAATACTAGTTGCAAAAAAAAGTAAACCTTATAATTCATATTCATTCATAAACCATCCCCCATGACTTCACAGAAAACGGGCAGTAAACATCACCATTGATGTTTATGACTTTGAGTTTGCCACATTAGTTGTAGCTCCACACCCACAATGCACCTGTCGCAACGGCCAGAGGTTCGCATTTGCTTCTGAAGAAAGCAGGCATGGCTTTCGGGCAGTCTCGGCAGATGGGTCTGGGTGGGGTACAGTACCCAAAATTCCAATGCATTGTCAGAATTTTTCTATATATTTGTCATGTAAATTTCGCAATACGTCATCATGTTTCCCTGTTTCCCAGGGATTGCATTAGGACAACCCCAGATGGACCGTGCGGCGTCACAAAAAAATCCAGTACCAAAGGACGCTTGTGTGAGCAACTCATATGAATTGTATGAATTGCCTGGCAGAAGTAGGTGAGTAATCCTTGATGTTGTCAGTTGATGGGATACAGATATCTACATATATCATGTATATACATGTATATGGCCGTACATACCATCATAATATGCCATAGATAATTATGATATGGATTGTACATATATTATGTATATCATGTATATACATGTATATACATAATTATCCCGAAGTCGAAAAAAATTGGCATGTTCAAAGATATTCCAATAATCACCCATCATTAATCATCATCATTAAATACCAGATACCATCATAATACCATCATTAATCACTAAATACCATCTTAATACCATGGTTAGACTGATGTTTCTTTTTGATTATTTCCACAATCTACTGGACTCCAGGGTGCACCAAAAAATCGTCGCCACGTCAGGCAGATGCTGAAGGAACGCTGAGCTCAAAAGCGAGCGGCCCCGGCGACGGGACGAGGCGACCGATCGAGATGCAGAACGCGAATCGTAAACCGTGGTGAAAAATGGTGATTTAACCAGCAAGAATAGGGATTCAACCAACAAAAATGGTGATTTAACCAACAATAATAGGGATTCGACCAGCAAAAATAGGGATTTGACCAACATTAATTGGGATTGATATAAAAAGCAAATAAAAGCTGTCATTCCACGAGCAAAAATTGGAAACAACTCAAAAAAGGTGCTAAAAAAAGTGAGTTCGAAGGTGTGATGTGCAGACACCAAGTTGTCATCCGAAAAATGTCAGAAAGAGCACTGGTTTTGGGGTCCCTCATCTTACGAAACCCTCAAATTGGAAAAATGTCAAAAATATAGAATGGGCTAGCGCCCGGGTGCCGCCGACCCCCCCTATTTGGGGGGTCCTGCAGAGAGAGGGAGAGAGATAGATAGATGGATGGATGGATGGATGGATGGATAGATAGGTAGAGAGAT
>Ga0126342_10000868_pt1 | contig 37998 bp, 28 predicted proteins | sample Cyp1metagenome_FD_92528 | JGI IMG/M metagenome (GOLD analysis project Ga0126342, IMG submission 92528) | Coral microbial communities from Lord Howe Island, Old Settlement Bay, Australia - Cyphastrea 1 metagenome | ecosystem: Host-associated > Invertebrates > Cnidaria > Coral ... | reverse complement strand
TGATTTGTGCTTCAGGTCCAATGGTTCCTTGACGCACAGGTGGGAAGCGGCTGCAGGGTCTTCTGGAATTCATGGGAGTCCATAGAAGGGTGGTACCGGATTTCGCACAAGACGTGTAAATACAGTACTCAATGCGCATCCAAGAGTTGAATCAGACCACCAAAACGCGATTTATGTTAGCCTATGTTGATATATTATGATCATTCCTTTTTATAGTTTTATATATGAATTCATGTTTCATCATGCTTCTGAACTGTTTTTCAATCTTGGTTGTCTTGGTTGCACATTCGAGGGCTATTTCTTAAATATTCTTTTGGGCTCAAGGAAGAAAAAAAACGGATCCGCAGCTCGAGTCCGTAGCAGCTCCTGGCTGCATTGACCTGCAGGCGACCTGTTCTCAGTTGTGGTTTGTACATTTTTTGTTTGGGGCAGACCAATTCAAAAGTGCCATTTCACTCGGGCAAATGATGATCATCAGGGTTTCAAGTTGGATCCATTGAAACATTGAAACACCACTTGAAATGGCTTAAAGCCTTCCAGCTTTCGCAGGATGTCCGCATCGCCAATGGATCTTGATGTGGTGCGGACCTTGTCTTGGTGGCCAGTGAGTCCAACGTCTCCAGGAATCTCTAGGAATCTCCAGGACATGTTGCTATGTTGATAAATCTTTGAAGAAACGGAATTTCCAGTGGTCCGAGAGTGCCATAAATTTATGTCTCCAAGCTTCTTTCGTCGTTATGTCCGTAGCCATTTGGAAGCGAAGAAATTGCCTTTGCCTTGGCACACCGCCTGGGCGTCAGTTGGTGGTCAGAGACTCAGGACTTCGAAGGTGTGAACCAGAGGACTGTTGGTTGCAGGCCATAGATGCTATAGGTCAAAGATCATCAGCAGGAAATGATGCACAGTCGATTTTTGCTCGATTCCATCGTTGTCAGTTGTCCCTTTGGATCAGTTGGTGGTGTGACGGTTCCACAACAATGCTGGCTGTACAGATCCAGACATCATTGTCACAGGAATGAAGCTGAAATATGTTGACACTTTTTCAAAAAGGATATGCTTTATATGTATGTACTATATACATATACCGGCGACGTCGTTCAAGCACAGACTTTGTTGGGGTGGTTATCATCACTTCCACATATTTTCAGGTCAAAAGATGTTGCCCATCTCATGGTCGAGCTAAACCCTTAGACGCATCTCAGAAAAAAAACAAAAACATCCCACTATATCCCCATGTTGTGTAATTTGTTATAATAGGTTTCTCATTCAAAATGCCAGAAGAAATTGGACAAATTCATCCAAACTCGAGTTTTGTTAGTGCAATACCAATGATATCCAATTATATTTCATTGTTAAATGTCATTCTTCACCCTGTTTCCCTACTATGCTCCTAATATCCGAGAATTAGGCTGGAGCTATGGTTTCCGGTGAAGATTTCCCTCAAACCAATCCATTGAATCTCGTTTTCGTTGCGTCCCGAATCTTGATAGTTGAATCACCATTTTTTGTTTCTTGAATCTCAAGTTTCCAACATGTTTCCAATATGTGTCCAACAATTTCCAACATTTTTCTTGGACCCTGATGGCTTAGCCCTGCCATGTTCCCAGATGGTCGAACCTCCGAGGTGCTGATGGGTGGAGTCTGTGCCAAGGTTGAGGTGGACAGCCTGGAAGTGACTGACCCGGAGACTTCGGCGCTGAAGTGAAACACTTGACTTGTTAGACTTACATATCACATATCTTAAGTAACTTTCAGATTAAGATTAGTATGAAATAGGTCTCTATATATATATAGAATCATATAGATATGATATATGATATATACATATTATATATACTGTAATAGATATATTATATATATATATTATATGCTTAAAGGATTAACTGATAACATTTTAACCCCAGTTCTTGTTGGTTTATGCCATCGTAGAGAAGGCTTGAGTCCGAGAATTGCCTTCCCGACCTTACGAAGCCTAAAAGCCCAACAATTTCTGGCTGATTTTGTATTCTTGGGGAAAATGCTTTGGATTCTTTGGATGTGCCAGTTTCTGGACACACCACAGATATCTTGATGGTAGTTTCAATGTATCTGACCTGGGATCATGATTCCAACATACTCCCTTGTTGGGATGGGTTGAAACCACGAGATATGAATTGATTGCTGTTTAGGGCAAATTCCGAAGGGCAAACTTCTCAGATCCTGCAAGCTAAGGAGTCAACCCATGCACCCTTTCGCAGCCCGCTGTTGGACAACATTATGTCACTTGCTGCAAGTTCTCAGAAGTTCCCATGGCGCTTTTGTTGACCACGACAAACACGGAGTACCTGCAAGTGGAGTGGAAGAGACGCCTCCAGTGCATGATCAACAGGATGGTTGCGAATGATATGAAATAGAGATAAATAGAGTGAAACAATATCCTAAATTCTGCAACCGGGGAACTGAAACTGGATCCCAGCTTGTATTTGTTGCGTGTCATGCGAGGCTGCTGAGCGATTCTTACAAGACTTCGCACTGGCGCCAATACCCGCCAAACACCACGGAGGTTTACTCGTGCGACGCCCCAACATGTAAGACATGTTGCTGAATTCTGAGGGGTTGGGAAAAGTCAGTGATCTCCCTGTTTCCGTGGCCACTGGGAAGAAGACACCGTCATGGATGATGTTCCTTTGCGGATAACGAGAACAGGTACTTCGAATCCAGAGGCGGAAAATTCGACCAGGTGGTGTTCTTTGGGCTGCAGTACTTTCTCAAGCGCTATCTTCAGGGGAAGGTTCCCTGCTTTGGTGAATTGGCATTGGTTGCATGTCATGTCTGCTGCTCTGCTCTTGTTCATGCCTCACTTTGTATGTCTCCTATCTTCTGAACAATTTCTGAACTGTTCACTTTCTGTGACATGCTCTTTAAACTTCTATTACTATATATAATACGTACTATATAATGAATATGTTCCAAGCGTCCTTTTTTGACTTCAGGTTGTCACACGGGCCAAGATTGACGCTGCAGAAAGGATCGTCAATGCCCACATGGGCCTGGGTGAGATGAAGCACTTCAACCGACGCCTGGTTTTCGATGGGTCGAACGGAACACACATCTTGAACGCTGGCAATCTCACAATAGCAAGATGTTGAAACAAGATCTTAAGTTTGGGTTCAATGAACCAGCATCTTCGAATCGAGCATCTTCGACCTCTTCATTTTCCTAAGGAGAAGGCTGGGAATACATTCTCTCAGCCCATGGCGGGAAGCTTCCTATCCACATCAAGGTGCGTTTTTGTTGATCGGTTTTTCCTTTGCGTTCAGGCGTTGGGTTCAGCATGGAAACAACTGGAATAGGTGAAAGATGGTGAAAGTTCCTTCGATATCCTTGGGATATCATTGGTTTATTGATATCCCGGACCTTTCATGACCTTTCACCATCTTTCGCCCACCCCAGAGTCTTGAAAATTGCTCGAAATTTCAAGAGTCTTGAGGCTGCCCCAGAGGGAATGGTGGTTCCTGTGAAGAATGTCCTGATGACCGTGACTCCCTCAGCAAGGGTTGTGCAAAATCCAGCCGTTCAAGGACATGTCTTTTACATCCAGCTGTACGATGGGAGAAAAAGAAAGTGTTGCGGAAGCTGAATTGTTTTGAAATCTTAATTCATAATATTTAATTTAATATAACATAATATAATATACTATAATATTTGAATTTATAAACACATGCTGAAGTGCTTTGTAATTTTTCCAACTCACCATGGAGTCGGGTCCCTGTATTAGGGGTCTTTGAACATGCTATCGAACACAGCAGGGATCACCCACCAAGTTATGCGCACACCCGTCCTTAGGTTGTCAACACTGATCCGAAATGTGCCTTGATTGCTATCAGACTCCTACATGAGGTCACAAATATATGACCATATGTGTATATAAAATTGTATGTAATTGTATTCAATGTACTTACTGCATAATATTATATGGTGTGTATATGTATATATATATATATGTTATATAATCATGTATGAATCAGATTTTCATCCATTCTGGCACAGCTGTCCATCTTGATGTGCTTCTCCATTTCAGGCTTTTGGCTAACCAACTACCTGGAGACGCTTCTGGTGCAGGTGTGGTACCCCATGACAGTGGCCACGCAATCTCGAGCACAAAAGAAGGCGACTGCGGGCACCGACCACCTGGGGAGACCTCACAGTCACAGATGTCACCATTAAAAGGTACCGTTGATTGGTTAATTTCTTGGGACATGTTGGGACTTATACTACCTAATTTACTGTGGATTATGATGGATTATGACGGATTATGTTAAGCTTCTGGGGATTGGGAAAGCGTTTTCAACCAGTATCATGAGATGGGATAGGGGTATTTTTAATGGCTCACCTGGGTCACCTTGGTACCAGGTACCCTGAAAAATGTGGCAATCGAAGTTCAGCCAGTGATAGTTTGGCTTGGAAATGTGCTTCAAGCACCAAAGTACAGAAACTGCAGCAGTTTTTCGGCGGGCAAAATGATAAAACTCTACTATCCAGTGGTGAATGAAGGGAGTCATTGGGAGATATGGTTGTATCCAACTTGTTCAGATTGTTAATGGGGGTTGAGTTTCCCAACCACACTCGGCAGGTGATTCTTGATGCCATGATCAATACTGGAGTCATGGCTGCGGTAAAAACTCATGGTGTTTCACCGTGTCGCTGTCATTCTCACACGATGCACACTATAGTACACCATAAACATAGCTGCATCCTTTCGAGATCTCCTTGTACAGATACAGTATGTGTCTCAATTGAATATTTGTAGAGCTTGGGTGTGGTCCACTTGGATTTTCTTGGTTCATCCCTTGGTTCATCAGGTTCATCCCTTGGTGGTTCCCATTAAGGAACCGATCTCAAGAACATGCCCAACAAGCTACCAGTGCCCTTGAAGATGATCAGTGTGGGTTACCAGCTCAACGACTTTGGTTGCCGAGGCGGACTGGATCACGGCTGATCACGGCTGGTGACCTTTCGGTGAAGCCCGGTTGAAATGACTTGGAAATGAGGCAACGTTAGGAGGGAATGGAGATATATATGATATATATGATATATTAATATGTATATATATATGATATATATGATACATGGATATCAACATATATCGATCAGATTGTGTTTGATTGGTTTCATTCGGTGAGAGTTTGAGCATTGAGATAAGGATCCCCGACCAGCGTCCTCAGCTGATCCGCGAAAGGTGTCTCTTCAATGGAAACTGCCTCCATTGGTGGTGCAGCCCACTTGGTGAATTTCTGCGGCAGTGACACCATGCCAGGTGAAAAGCTGACTGGGACACTGGGACATGGAGATGTTGGGGACGAGAACGACGACAACAACAACAACAACACCAACAGCAACAGCAACAGCAACAGCAACAACAACAGCAACAGCAACAGCAACAACAACAGCAACAGCAACAGCAACAGCAACAACAACAACAACATATTGTATGCACTTATTGTATAGTTTTTGTTTACAGCTGTACAATCTAGGTACATATAGTTCAGATTGTATATCCTTGATACTATGTGAGAATGATAGGGCATGTTTGTACACGTACATATATTTTATATAGTAATGGTATATAATTAATCACATATATAACCATATATTTATATATACACTGCATATTACAGGTGTATACAATGGCATATCATGTAGACATACAGACACACAGCAACTGGTACAATGACGGCTTCTACTTATATGATATTCTGAATCTACTGTTGAAACATTCAGAGACACCAGCAGCTCCATATGAGTAGAATTTATAGAATTTTTACCCCTAGAACGATGAAAGCAGGATTGGCTTCCGCAGTCAACCTCACTGCGTTCCATGCGTTTCGCGGGTGAAGGTCTTTGTACTGCCATCGAGTACTACAACCTGCCCTTGGCTGCTGTTGTGGGCACTTCGGTGCCAGCAGCGGAGCATTCGACCATTACCAGTTGGACCAAAGCAGGCACCATGGTGGACCATGATGAGCATGGCCGAGCATCGGCCAAAATCTTAGGGAATTGCAAATGACAAAATAACGCACATATTACGCACCATCAACGACTCCTATACTACTATTGACAATCCTCTTCTTTGGCAATCCAGAGCGGCATGAGAACTCTTGATGGTTTTTAAGTTGTTCGAACTTAGTCACGTAACATGTCGTGGAGCTCTCTTCAGGAAATGGATAGATGTGACTCAGGTAGTCCATGATGCGTTCAGCGTCGCAGGTGAAAAGGCTGCGTTTGAGAACATGTTGAAGCAGTACCCAGAGGGCATTGTCGCGGTGGTTTCGGACTCTTACGTGCTGTGGCCGAGTTCCATTTTGAAGAGTCTCAAAGTCTCAACTGCTCAGTCACATTGAACTCTTGCATGGATTTTGCAATGCTGCAGGCACGATACATACTTAACTCACCTATCGGACCTATCAGTCTATCAGCTCATGTTCGTCGATTGCTTGGTGGAGGATGTTGTGCTGAGGACATTTACAACGCTTGCGAGAAGCTTTGGGGAACCGAGCTGTCGCTGAGCTTCCTACGCATCCGCAAAGTCAGAAATGTATAGAAATGTAGACTAGCGACATGAGCGAAGCTTGAATATTCCCATATCTTCCCTTCAAAAAATAACACATTAGAACCATGAATACCATGAATAACCCATTTTGCTTGGGGATGGTGGGTTTTTTTTTCTCAAGTGCCCATGTTTGCCTCTCGAACGTGTTTGAGGAAAGATTTGATTTCCTCCCGTGCGGCTCCTGGGCGCTTGGTGGTTCGTCCCGATTCGGGGGATCCAAAGACCATCGTGGTGGATGTCCTGAACCGCCTGGGCAAGTGCTTTGGATGAGGACTGAAGTCTGATTGGTGGGGGATTAATTAAGATGGATTAAGCCAAGCATGATTTTTAGCAAAGATGATGAAGATTAATTAAGATTAAGCCTATTGATGGCAAGTTTAGAGGGATATGGGAAAGTGGTGATAAACCATGGGATTTAGGGTATGCTATTCTCAGACAAAGCGAGGTCACAACGATTGATATATAATGGTTGATAAATGTTGATAATGATTATGCTTTGATGCTTTTCATTTGAACTTTGGGGGTGCCAATGGGTGCCATATTTTCAGACACGGCCATTTCAATGCATGCGTCACAGCTGGAATTTGTCCGAGGCATTTCCCTCCAACGACTAATTCAGCTGGGTACAAGGCCATGGCTGTGGCTGTTTCGTTGTTTGCAGCGATGTTTATGTTTTTGATCAGCTTTGCCTTTGACAGGTGCTGCCATCCTACATCCGTGTGATTCAGGGAGATGGAATTTCCTACGAATCCATGCAAGAGATCTTGAAGAATATGCAAGCTGCTTGTTCCAAGTCAAAGGCAACAGATGGCAACAGATACTGCATCTAATAGATGGTAATGCCGTTTAAATCGTTTAAGAACCGCCCGAGGTTTTCTTGTGTCTTGAGAATGTGGAGCATGAAATATTGTCAGAATATGTATGAAATATGGTCAGAATGGACTGAGGACAACAAATGAGCAGCTGAGAATGTGTGCTTTGGATCAGGCCCGGGCTGAAGTTACGGCCGTTGCCAGGATTGCAAAACGCGCTCCCAGGGATTTGAACTTTTGCGAAGCAAGAGTAGTGGGTTCGACTCTACATGTCCCATAGATTTATGACTCTATATATATATATACTGTATATATATAATATATATATAATATGTATATATGATTATATATGTATGAATATTCCTCAGCTACGCGACACCAATCTCAACCGCTGTCCAGATCGGCCTTCCATGTCATGATATTTCAGGTGGCGCTTTGTTGCAGAAGATGGACCGTGACACTCAGAAATGTGCCTTCAAGTGCTGTGCCTTGACAGATTGGGTTCCAACATGTCAATGTTCCAACAACCAGCCCCCCCACAGCCCCCAGTTTCTGAACAGGTGAAGCGATCGTGGATGGCAAAGCACGGCCAGTTTTCAAGGATCCCGTCACAGATCAAGGAGACTGTGACAGAATCTGATTGGTTGAGTGGTGCTGTGATGGTGTTTTGGTATGTTTTAAGTTAAATGTCTTTGTTGGTGTTTTTTTCATTTTGGGTGACAAAGAAGGGCATTCAGAATGCCCTGTGAGGCAAGAAGTCCAAACAGGGCCGGTTGAAGTTGGTGAAGCGCCACTTGGCCCAGGGCCAGGGGAGGCGTTTCTTCGAAGGGTCTTTCAGTTGAATGAAGCAATGTGAAGCAAAAGGATTAATGATTGAAGATTCGTTTGGTTCAGTGAGTTGGATAAGTTGGATAAGTTGAAATCAGAGTCTCGGCTTCAGCGGCTTTCCGAAGCCTCTTGCACCACGGCATACCACGGCTGAGTCGACTCACCACCTCTCATCTGAGGCCAGGGCGTGATCACCACATTGACCGATGGCCAAGGAGATCCAAAGGAGGACTTGTTGGTGGACGTCTTTAAGAATGGTGGTCCGCCCAAATTTGCACTCAGCCATGTCATGTCCAGATCTTGGTGAATTGGTCAATTGGTTTTTGATGGTTTTTGTATGGTTTTGTATCGGCTAATTCGATGATGAGTTTGCTGAAGTCCAAATCCATGCTGAAAATTTGAAAAGTGGGAACACACACAGAAGTCTGGGTAGAGCGTGCTGAAATTAGCTTTGGATGGCATCTTTCTATTTTGGGTCACAGGTTGCAAGTTGAGATGGTTGCCAGAGTGTTCCACTCAGGTGAGATTTGCAAGACTTGGACATTCCAAGATGTGCGGTCACAGTCAGAGGCAAGACGCTTCCACTGTTCCAATGAAACGAAGCGGTGCCAGAGTCGTGCAGAAACAGATCCTGGACCTCCCTACAAGTTCAAGAAGCTAAGTTTGCGAAGTTACCACTGACTAAGAATCATCAAACTTTCCATACTTTTCCATTATACTTTTTGGTGTTTTTCTTATAGCAGGTTCATCTTCCATGATCTTCCGCAACCTCCGGGCACCGCCAGGTGGGCCTTCCGGTGTCCATCTTTGACGTCTCTGCCTGATCTGTCGCTGATTTTATGTCGGGTGCCTCCAGACGTTGGTTTTCCCTAGTGGTTGATACATGATGCTACAACTACTTCCAGGTCACTTATCAACTTTATATAGATCAATGAAGGTGATATTGATACCTTAATTGTTGAGTCACTCAAGAAACTGTGTCAACGATCTTTTGAATGTAAAACTCTAATACTTGATAAGGTATACTGATTGACTCAAGATACAGGCACACCCTTTTGAATGTACAACTCTGGTCGCTGCACCTCTTTCAAGATGTATCGACATGGCACCCAGTTCCTAAACCAGACGAAAACCCAAAGCCCCCGAGCCAAACCGACACAAAAAACGAACCCCCAAGCCACCCAAGATACATGTTTACCCCAACCCACCCAAGCCATCCCAAGCCGACAATCCAAGGTGCGACGCCAACACCGTCTTGCCTCGATCTGCCTGGCATTTGGGAATGCCACATTCAAACAAATTGAAGTTCAGATAGCCATAAAGATCCATAAAGTAACCATAAAAAGCCAGAAATGATCATAAATCATTACAGTCATTACAAATCGGGATGCGTGGAATATGAATATAGGCAGAAGCCATGCAAAGCGAAGCAACCTCGCCATCCACAAATGTGGATGGTGGCGAATTGTAGCTGACACTGTAGAGATCTATAGAGACATTCCACAGGGATTGACGAAGCATTGACGAAGTAGAGTCGAAGACTTCCCTGTTGCAGTACCAATTTCAAATATGAGCTGGATTTGTCTTGAAATAGGGTATCTTAGATGGTATCTTGCGTTTTGATGGTTTATCATCATTATTCTTATTTTCTTTTTTCTTGTGTCCACTATTTCAGACACGCCCAGCTATCGGCACAAGATCACCTATTTCATTTTTACTTGTTATTCACATCTACTTCGTCAGTTGCTGTGAAATGGAACTCGTGACGGATCGACCTCATAGTAGTACAGCGTGGCCGCAGGCCGCAGGCGGCCGCAGGTGGCCGCAGGTGCAACCCTAAACGGGTACACCTTTGCTGCAAAGCGAACTGTGCTAGAAGGGAGCAGCGTGACCGGTCTCCCACCTTAGAAGCCTCACAATGAATCATGATGGATAGGTGGAATCATATGGAATCTTTAGTTTTAGAGTAGCCCCAAAAAAGAGAAGGAACAGTATTTTATCACAATAGATTTCATAGGGTTTGACCATATTTCATCGCAACTCCAGCAACATAATTTTGGGGCGTTGCCTCATCCACAAGCGCTGGCAAATCACCAAGGACCTGGGTCCCATGCCCAAGGAGGGTGAACATTTCCTGCAGCAAGGCGGACGATCATTTTTTTCTCAGGGAGACATCTCTGTCTTTTTGTGAGTTTCGAAAAAAGTTCAGATTATTAAGACTATAATATAGATATATATATACAATATATATATACAAATATAATCAAATATATACAGAGTAACAAAAAACAACATTCAAGTTCATCTGTTTTGAACATCTTGAAATATGATTGAACATGATTGAATAAGATTGAACAGATATTTCCTTATTTTTTGAAATGTCCGGCAGCTTGAGTTCTTCCGTTGCAAGGCCTCCGCGGGCTCTTGCAGAGTCAAGAACTTTGCGATGTGGCCCTGGTCTCTTCAGGCAGCTGCCACCGGATGTTCATCACTAGGGGTATGTCAACGTTTGAAGCTCCGATTGTGAATCGTTTGGGGCAAGTATTCCATATATACATCATTATAGTGACTATATACATCATTATGCAAAATATCCAGATAATTCCCATATTTACAAATTTCTTACCTAACCTGGCAATGGAAATGTCTATTCTATTCTCCTCCCATGATTTTCATTCAAAATTATCCCAATGTCTGATGTCACATGTGCTCCCATCTTATTTCATATTTGTTGACTTATCCCATATCTTATCCCAGACTCTTTAGGGATCCCATGTCCCATGATCTCGGCACCAGGTGGGGCGGCATTCCCGGCACATCGTGCAGTGGGGAGCTGAAGAATCTAAAGATGATGTAGAAATATCATGTATGTAGTAAGAATGCAAAAGAACCACGTGTAAAAAATATATATATATATATTATATATAGTGCGCATGTAGATATGTAGCAACCTTCACCAATGTGAGTACAAGTCAAAATGGGAGGCACTATCACTTGCAGATGTTGTCGTTGTTTCATGTTGTTTCGGGATTAGACCATGTCATTTTTTGCGCACTCAAGGTTGAGCCACAAACACCCTCATTCAGCCTTCATTTTGTTGGACTAAACTGGAACTGTCCAATGTGGTATTTGGCTTCCAGGATCTTCGAGGTGTGTACTTAATTGTAATGTATATACCATCAATAAATAGGTATACTTGTATATCGTATATATATATATACATATATACACAGTACAGTCACAGTACATATATATATTATATATACATAGTACATATTTATATATATATATGTATATGAGTGACATACAGAGATATGTGCTATCATCCACATCGCATCGAAGTTGAGGTCTTGGCGGCCAGCAGTCCTCAGCTGAGGGCGCGAGTGGCCATGTTGGACTACAAAATCCAGGCGGATCCGCGGGATTTTGGCCTCGGCGCCCATACAACACAGAAGTGTGTGTATATATATATAGAATATATATATAGAATATATATATATATATATATAGAATATCTATTTAGACACATATGTTTACTGTATATGTATGTATTATATATTCCAACTATATAAATTATAGGCATGTTTTTGGGACCGCTTCCCTCAGGTGGATGGCCTTCCAGCTTTACAGCTCGATGTGCAGCATTCCGAGGCGACGAAGATCACCCAACGTTAACGTTAACGGGTTTACAGGGGATTTATGGGGATATAACTATAGTTGCTATAGTTAGATAACTATACTTACTGTACTATAGTTAGATGGCTAGATGACTATATACAGTTGGATGGGCTTGTAAAGCAATACATAAAGCTTCTAAGTCTACTTAATAAGTAAGTACTTACGAAAATCATCAGTGAGTTCTTACGAATTACACTCCAGTAAATTAAGATAGACCCTGGCAGATAGGGGTTGGAAGATTTGTTTCCATTAAAAATGGGGTATTTGCAGGGTCTATGTTAATTTACCAGAGGGTATAAGCCAGTTATATGTGGGATATACCCCAGAAAGAACATGAACATGGGTTGTATTTTTTTCAAGTATTATATACTTGGGAAGCAACCCAAGCAGTCTAGTAGGTAAAAAGAACACGTGATATGTACCCTCCAAAAATAAGGGTGTAGTGGATGTTCATGCATGCACACACAACTGACTACATAAGATAACACACACTACTCATTCTTCAGACAATATGTAGACTTGATGTCCACATATTTATGTACACTATTTAGATATAATATTTGCCCAGGTGTGCGGTTTCTTTGATTATCATTGGCTGGTTCTGTCAAGACCTTCAGTCAATTTCACTCCAGCATTGCATCACAAAGGCAGTGAAAGCCCTAATTGATTGCGCTGGAGCCTCAGGTAGTCGAAGATCAGAGAATTTTGAATGAAAGTACTATACAGATCTATACATGTGTATCCCCACTATGATCACTATGTCACTATATCCCCATGATATGCCCAGTCTGTCCCATTTATGGGTGCAATGTTTGAAGGCCAGTTTCACGGGGGAAAGACAGTCGCTTTTCAGGTCTATGGCACGGGCGAAAACTGTGATGGGTTTGGCACCAAAAGGGGTTTCCGGGGATTTCACCAGTGGTTGATGATATTTCATGGGATTTTATAGTGATTTAATGGGCTTTTATAGTGATTCAATGGGATTTTAGTGGGATATACCCTCTGATGATTTAACATAGCTATTGAAAATGGCCATAGAAATAGTGGATTTTCCCATGAAAAATGGTGGATCTTTCCATAGTTTGTTAAATTACCAGAGGGTACCTCAAAATGGCTGGAAAACGATGGTGTTCGGGAAAATGATGATTATATAAGCAATTTTTTTGCATGAAAAAAAATGGGGCATCCTGTTTTGCATCCTGTTCTTGGCCAAATCCATAGAGCTTCCGTTCCCAGCCTTGGATTTTTGTTCCATGTCACAACGGTCAGCGCATGAGTGACACTGAACAGCATCACATTGAAAAAAAAACAGCTGCTCAACAGCTGAATAAGGTAATATGGGTCTGTTAGACAATGGGGCAGTGGCAATCATGGTGTTCCCTATTGAATGGTATTTTGATGTATTTTGGTGGTATACGTTCTACCCAATTTGCAAAAAAACACCCATACCTTTTCGGATTTCCTTGGTTGATCGGTTGATCCTGTTCTTACAAAGTGTGGTTCCAGGTGCTACAATCCAAGTTCGGAGGCGCCCGGATCACTGAGCCAATTCTGCAGTTGTTTGTGTTGAAGAAACGAATTTCAGGCTCACAACACTACATCAAAATTCATATGAAAAAATTGTGCCGATTTGCTCATCTCCACCTTGTGCCTATGCACTCGAACAACTGGGAGATATTTGGAGATATACTGCCGGTATTGAATGTTACTGAAGCATTTTAAGATATGGGGATGGGATGGGATGGGCAAAATCTGCCCGGTGAGCATCAAAATAGCTGTAATATGCTGTAATGCCGGTATTTATAGCTATTGAGATCTATTGAGCCATAGCCCTATCCCTAAATATCCGGATATGATATCTAATACAGTGATTAACTGAATAATTAGGCCATGGCCATTTCCCCAATCCTCAGGGGGGTACCGCTCCTTCTAGTCATTTCCAGGAAGCGAATCGTGACGTGCTGGCACTGGCGCGGAACTTTGAGTTGTCTGCACTCGAAGACCGTGTGGGGCCGCCATGGGAGATTTGGCAGTTCAACGAGATCATTTTCAGTTCAGTTCTGATCCAAAATTTTTCGGGCATCCTGCAATTCAGTTGCGACTCCTCTCGAAACATGTGCACGATGCAGATGTCTGCAGAGTGCACTCAGAATGAATCCGAATGGAAGGAGGGCAGTGCAGAACTACTTCTTATACTTGTTTCAGCTTCTATAGCCACACATTCTTTGCCAGGCATCGCGTTGGTTGGCACGCAACCTGACGACAGCGAATCTGTTAGATCGAGTTTCAACCTGTGAGAGGTGCGGGAAGCTTGGAAACTGAGCCGCGGGAAACCTCCATTTGAATCCATTTGAGGCAATTCAATTCCAGCAAAAGTGGGGATATTTAAAGCATATAGCATGCATATATTGCTAAACGTGGTCATAAAAATGGGAAGACTTAAGCATTGAACTTCTCGAGATATTTCTCAACTGGTTTTGGGGAATTGCGTGTTCCTTAGCGTATTTTTCTTAAAGGTGTCCTTTTCTATTGGTCATCCTGACACTTACTCGCATGGGAGAGCGGACGTTACAGATTAGGGATAATCTATGATGATCTGGGCTTCCCAACAGCCGCTCCAACACTCCGTTGAATGGGAAAAACCGCGTTGCAGGTTTGGCCTAAACGATGTGAAGGACAAAATCCTTGAGCAGTTGACGGCCAACACCGATGTCAGACTCCCAAGCAAAGTATGGACTTAGAGCGACCAGATTTGATCGGATTGTTATGGATTGTTTCTGACACCGTTTGACTTCCCTGTGACATCCCATTTTGGCAAAGTGATTTTGAATTCCAAAGGATTCAAACTGGAGATGAGGCCCGATGTTCTCAGATCTCGTTCACTTGAATGCCATGCTTCATGCCTTGGGAACTGTCAACCTCCCTTCCAACCAGTTTCGAGGGCGAACATACATATAACAAGACAATATATAATTATACAACTTGCTAATCCAATTGTTTATGTATCCACATACCAAACATGGCGTTTCTTATTTACTCCTGTTCTTCTAAAATTACAGTACTGTCAGTACTTGTTCTTTGAGTGAGTTTTCCCATGTCGTTTTGATACTCGTCAATTAATATGACAAATATATAACATGCTTTCTTGAATATGTTTCGTCCCGTCTATTGTTAGTCTGATTTCCTGTTGCCTCTCTCAGGAGGATCGTTTTGACATGACAATATGCGATCCCCCTTTCCATTCCGCAAACTTGCAATAGGATCCACTGCCAAATTAGAATTATTGTTGCGCTCTCCAACAATAGAAAGCAAGCAATGCGCTTAACTTAAGCATTTGGACGGCACTTAGTGGTAATTGCAACCCCTCCTAACCAAGTTCCAGAACCAATAAACCTGAATAGATATCTCTAGTATTCTCTAGTGAAGTGACACCTTCAGTCAACAAAAGCTAAGCAGGTCTTGTATGAGTTGGTCAGCGACCCGTCAGCCTGAGCCTCACTCGAGTGATTAGATCATTTGGAGTAGGATGCCAAATTCATATCCTGAAACTACATGAAACTACTGTCTGACTTCAGAGCGGTGGATGGCTACAGTATTGATTTAGAGAAAAACATCAATTTTAGAGTTAGAGGAAACAAAGAAGAATACAATCTATACCTGGATCATCCTGGATCTATTTTCGGCTCTTCACCCAGTGTTTTTCAGAACTATGACCCAGGTGCGATCTGTGCCTGGGGTCTTGCAAGACCTACTCCTGTTCCTCGGCCGTTGGATTTTCACTTGGGCTCTGGCCGTTGATTGGGACTCTGAAGTAGTCAGTATATGTCAGGACAAAAATGGCTGTACAAAAAAGAGCTCAGTTTTCCGCTCTTGAAAACCAACACCAAAAACATGTTTCGTCATGTTTCATCATTTTTCATCACATGTTGGCCCCGAGCAGTTCGGTGCCTTCGACCACTAGGGCCTTGGTGCCGCGCCAGGAGAGTACTTCAACTATTAGGATGTGGCCCACCAGTGAGTTTGAACCTCAGCACGGGGGAGAACGTACTGGTCGGTACTGGTACCACCCTTGTTATGTCAATTGTATTGAAAATCCGAACACAATCCAAAGACTTTTTTGGATGTCACGAAATTTGAGCCATGGCCATGTGGTTCCTAAGCGTCCTAAGGCCACCAGGTGCCACCAAATCAACCAGGAGGTTAGATTGGTTAGATTGGTTTTGAACCATTGGATTTCCATGGGTTTGCCATTGGATTTCCTCATTTCCCCATGTTTGGCGGGATGCTGCCAGGTAGTGCGGCCACCAAAGATCAGCCAATCCAGGTAGGGGCGCCTTGAAGCAGCGGAAATTCGGTGTTCTCCTTGAAAGGCAAGATGGAATTATCATGAATTATCGCCATTCAGATAAGTACAGCACACACACATTATATAATATTATTATATTATTATTATATATATATACATATATAGATATATACAATATACACATACATTTGATTACGTCATATACACAGCAATTACAATCAGATAATATCATATATATGTTCGGAGAATGATTCCTATTCAGAAGTATTCACGAATTATGATTCATATCAGCTTTCAGGGGTGGCGATCATTACAGTTCTGGACGGTTTGAATTCGTCCGATGTAGGCTGACGCTTGATGCAGCTGTGAGTGCTGCCTGCTGTGATTCTTGTCGCTGCAGAGAGATTGGGGTGCTTGTGGATGGTTGTGGATGGTTATCCCAGAGCTCGTTCACTGCCAGACACAGATGGTTATGAGCTTCTCCCAGCAGTTTGTTCTTTACAGAAATGTCGAGTTCCAGAAGTTCAAACATTCAAACAATTTCTCCGCAAAGCTTGCGAGTGTCATCAAATCCTCAATCCGGAGAGCGGCACTTTGTCTGCCACGCTGGCAGCGAAAAATGAGAGTGTTTCCATGCTCTCGTAAATTAGTGCACTGAGGCATCGGAGGACTGAATAGACCCACATAGACTCAGTAAAAACATGTAAAAACAACATTGTATAACATGATTTAAGTAACTGGAAAAACATACTGTATAGTTCGATACATAGTTTGATGCTGTCCAAAAACCTGAGAATCTTGGAATCGTGTCACTCCGCCTGGATGTTATCACACACATGTTACCAGGAAACGATGCTTCCTCAAATTATGCATCAACTCTTCTATTTGATTCCAGCGTTTGAAAGCGTTTGAAAGCTCACTGGTTTGAAGGCGAGTCCGCATCATATGTCCGTTGCCAATGTTTCACCCGAAGGTCGCCGTGGCATTGCATGGCAGGTTACGGTGCCATCATCGGCTGCATTTGTGGGGAATATTGTGGCCGTTGAGAAAAACACTGAAAGACAACTTCCTCTTAAATTCACTGAACATGTTTTAGTTTGAATCTCTGAGTGGTCTTATGTTTAAGTTACAGGCGCACCCTGGGAGTTTACATAAATAGTAAAAAATAGGAAAGAAATAGGATTTACCTCCAAAAAAAGGAAACAAATGGGTGGAAAAAACCCGTGATTTTGACCTCCTATGTTTTTCCTATTAGTCTTCCTTTTTTTCCCTATGTTTTTTCGAATTGTTTCCTACAATTTTCCTCTTTGTTCCTATATAATGTTTCCAATATTTTTTCCTAATGTTCTCGAGGTTTTTGTAAAAAAATAATTTTCCAGATTTTTTACTGTAGCCAAAATTCGGAATTCATTTTTTTGGGAACCTCCATTTTTCCCTGTTGTTTTCCTAATTTTCTGGAAACGTAAATACAAAAAACAAAAACCTCAACAAAATTAGGAAAAAAGAGGAAACGTATAGGAAGTCATTCCGTTTAGCAACTGGAAAACCCCTTTTACTCCTATATATGTTTTCCTAATTTTCTCAAGGTGTTGCAATTTGTCACGTTTCAAAAATTTAAGGAAAAAAAACGGAAAAAAATGGAGGTGCCCAAAAATGAATTCCGAAATTTGGCTCAAATTTCTGGAAAAGTGATAATTTGCAAAAACCTCGATAAAATTAGAAAACAATACTGTGGTTAAAAGAATAGGAAACATAGGAAAAAACATAGAAAAAAGAAAACAATTGGAAAAAAAGGAAAACCAATAGGAAAAACATTCGAGGTCAAAATCACGGGTTTTTGTCCACCCATGTGTTTCCTTTTTTGGAGGTCAATCCTATGTTTTTCCATTTTTTTCTAATTTTATTATGTCCTTGATTTCCAATGAGTGCCTGTAATAGGCAAACATAAGAGTGGTCCTTCTTTTTTTCTTGCACTTTGACATGTTTGACTGCAATGTGCATCATTTGGCTGCTTCACTTTGAAGCCACACACCTCAATGTAATGAGGTGCCTCACACGTCGTTGACGCTACTATGGCTCAGCTTTAGCTTTTTGAGGCCCAGTTAAGTTGTCAGGAACTTGTCAGCCATACTCAGCAATCAACCAGCAATCAACCCAACCAGAAAGCATGAAATATTGAAATATCCATGAAATAGTCATAGAAGTTGAAAAACAACTTCTCAAGGGAGTGGCAGAAGACCATCTCTCACCAACGCACTGACAAGCCAAGAAGGTTCGACAGTTCGGTGCAGCATTTCCAGCCTGTCAGGCATGGAATCCTGATGGTTGATCTTGTCTTCCAGTGTCAAGTCCCTATTCAGCTTGATATGATCCCTCTATTAACATAATATATATTATACATGTACAATATATATATATATATATTAATTACATGAATATCTCCCTGCAAAAAGAATCTTGCAACTGATGTGGCTGTGGCCATAGCATACCTTAGCCAATCCAAGGTTTTGACCCATCCCAAGGACGTATTTGAACCAAGGGGTAATCCCAAATTATCAAACAAGGACAATGTGCTGAAACCCATGGGTTCTGGAAACCCCGGCTATTCTGGTAAATACGGTTACACCATGTTGGATCATTTTGGTAGATATTTCATTTCCATGGAGCACTTTGACCCCTCCCCATGTCTTGCGGAAGACAATTTTTCACCAGGAGTGGCCCAGTCCACAGGCGCGAGAGCAAGATCTGGCTTGTCCAGAAATGGGGATTGGGCCATCGATGGGTATTGAACCTGTACAATAAGCAGTTTTTTTTTTGTGTCAACCAGTACCGATATCGTTTCGGGGCTGTGGTCAAAGTCAAAATTGTCACCCCCGGCCCCCAAAAAATGGATGATCTAGTGGTACAGACCAACAACTTGGCAGATCCGTTGATACTCTAACGACTATACCTATATTATGAGATTGTGATGTCATATATGACATATGGTACATACCACAAATGGTGCTGTTTGGATCAGTCGATTTACTGAATTTTTACTTCGCCGCCCAGGGGTTGGGCTTCAACATGGGGCAGGCGGGGAAGGGTGGCGATGGGCCATTTTTTAGTCTTCCCGAATCTCAATTCAAGTTTCTGCTGATGTTTTGTGATGTTAAGATGTGTGATGGTCATCCCACATTTATTTGAACTGTTGACATCAACATGCTCTCTGAGCTGGTCTCAGCCCCGCGTCGTCTTGATACACATATGATGACTGGATACAAAATACAACTCAGACCAGTTGCTGAGAGGAATTGTTGGCATCGAAATTGTGTGAAATAAGTTCGCCTTTTGCATCCTTTTGCTTTATATTCTGACAAAAAAAAATGTGCGTACGTGCTGTGTGCTGCATTTGTTGAGTCAGGTTGGTGGTCGCCAGCAACTTGATGAAATCTATTTTGTGCAGAAAGTCCGGGTGGCCTAGAATGGTCTCGTCAAGCTTGCAAAGCAAGTGCATGTTGACCAGATTGGGGATGTCTCTGCACATGGTTGCATGATCTTGGGCGTTGGAAGATTTGAAAAAGTATTTGGTAATCAAAAGTGAACATAGTTGAAGATACACCGGCTGACTCAGCTGTCATGCAATGCTGCTGTGGCATTGCGCATTCAGACCGTAATAGCCAATCCAACCACATGTCAAACTAGTAATATACTAAACAAACTAAAATGTGATAAAATACACTGTTATTACATGTTATTACATTATCTATTTATAATTTAATGTATGATATGTATGTCATATAATATCTAATATAGTTCGTCAGAATTACATTGAACAAACGCACATGAATAGACATCGACTCTGGAGATTTCTGATCAGCAGGAATTGACTGAGTTGCTGAGGTGAAACTGGGTCAAGGCAGTTTCGGCAGCGTGTGGCGCGCAAAGCACCGACAGAGTGGTGACACAGCTAGCAGCCCTGGTGGCAGTTGGGGATGGGTCCAGTGTTGAAAGCACAAGCAACTAATATGGGGAGGGGAATGTTCCGATAGTGTACCTACGAATTATGATACATTGATTCTTTATGTGGATGTGGATATGATGATATATATATATATATATTGGTAATTATTATATAATTATATATACTGTATAATATATATATATAATTATATAATTATATATATATGTATGATATTATATGATCATTTCTGTATGTGCTGGTTTAGTTTGGGTGTCTTCATCAAGATCACCTGGATGGTTTGTTTCCATCGAGGTTGCTGTGAAGCAGATGGACAAAGCGAGCATGCCGAAGCGTGGCGTCATTTGGCAGCGCTCGGAGAAGCCATTAAATTCGGGTCATGTTGGCAAGCCAATGCCACAAACCTACCATTTGGGGATGGATTATACCATCTATTTATGGTGATTTAGGGGATGGTCAATGATCGGGTTTATCAAATTTTCCATTTGATAGCCGCCACGGTATATCCTAGTTTTTTTTAGGGACAAACCGATAAACGCAGCCAAGGCACAGGGTGTTGCTGCCTGAAGGCATCCTAGCTGGTTCCATGTGGTTCTTCTGATCTAATGGGGTTTCCATTGATGGCGGATGGTTTATAGTTTGTAGTATAACATCCTATGAAAATTAGGATGATTTGGGGGTACCCCCATTTATGGAAACCACCAAACATATCAAATCAGATAGCCATAGCCTCATATAGCCTCCAAGCCTCTATGCCTTTGCGGGAGGGATACTTTGCGGCGTTTGTTCCACCAGGTGACTCGCCATGACATCGAGAGGGAAGTGAAAATGATGAAGGTCCGCTGTTGTTGTTGTTGTTGTTGTTGCGGCCTTTTTGACTCTCGGATGCCGTTGCAACATCAGCATCCCCTAGATTTGATTAGATTTGCATGTGACCATGCAATCACAGCTTGATGGGTGTCATTTCCGTAGGTACATTCTGTCGTTATTAAACGTCCTGTTGTTATAGCCTCAGAACTTGTGGAATGCTGGGTGCATTCTGCAGGCCTGTAATCATGAAAACATCACAAAGCTCTTCGACACATTTGAGGACGCTGTACTTATGCAGAAGGTTTCTTGAGGGCAGCTTACATTGGAAAACGAGCCAGTACCTGGGCAAATGTCTTACGGAATCATGAAAACTTGAAGCCAGAGAATTTAGAGAAGTAGACTTGGTACATCTTGGTACATCTTGGTACATCTTGGTACATCTTGGTACAGTGCTACTCCATGCATTCGAGAAACCAAGTTGGACACCTAGAGAAACTTGTGGCACGATGGCTGCGATGCCAGTTCATATATCGACCAAGCATTGACCAAGCATTGACCAAGCAATTTGCATCAGCTCATGTCGATTATTGTGGGAAAACATGGGAAAACCATGGAAAACCCAAGTTGTCTTTCCAGGACTCCGGCAGCATCTACCTGGCTCTTGAGTATTGTGATGGCGGTGATTTTGGCGACAAGGCGAGCTGATCTACCTGGCCATCGGTCATTTTCTTCCGCTGGGAACATCGGCCGAATCGGTCATCGCTGAGGTCAAAGAGCTGGGTCCAGCACAGCTCTGAGGGCAATTGCCATGGAGTAGGGATGTTGACTCTATCCAAAAATGCGCAAATGATCATTGATCTGGAAAATATAGAACTACAATGAACTACATAAAATAGACAACTGTGTAATAATAATAATATTTGATATTCATATAATATATATATATATATTGCCCATAGCATGCCATGGAGCCTTATACAATTTGATATATTTTCACATGGTGGATCTACTCCAGCCCAACAAAAATATTGCTCGTCGGTTGGTCGAGGTCATTACTGAAAAAGACACCGCGGAGTGGATGCGGCAGATGTGTGATCCCGGCCTGGATTTCGGGTTAGATCTGCTGGTTCTTGTCATCCTTTTTCCATATGTTCCATATGAAATGCTTAGTTTGTTCCATTCATTTTCTCATGAACATATATGGACATTCGGTATTATTATGTATCTGGACAATTTAAAACGACGTCACCGACGTCACCCCGAAATAACGACCTAGCTTCAGAAATAAGCTCATCACCATACAAGGGAAACTGAGGTCTTCAGCGCGTTCAGAAGCAAGTTCCCTATTCTAGCTTTTCCATGGGCAACTACGTACGGCTGGAAAAATCTGTTTTAAGCGACGCTTGGACAAACAAAAAGATCTTATAGTTTGTCTTTCTAGAAATCTGTCGTTTTCCGCGCGTTCAGAAGCAAGTTCCCTATTCTAGCTTTTCCATGGGCAACTACGGCTGGAAAAATCGGTCTTGAGCGGCAAAGCTTGGACAAACCAAAAGATCCTAGTTTGTCAAACTAGGAAAACGCGTTTTTTGAAAGGTTTGGGAGTTGTTTTTTGATGAATACTAGGTTTGGGAGCCTCAAATTAAAGGAAAAAATGTCAAACAGGCTGTGCGTGTTTGTGGACACCGGGGGCGGTTCCGGACACTTTCATTTCAGGGGTATCCCAGGTGAAGCCTTGAGCCATTTGCACGCCAAAGGCGCTGCGTTTTGAACATAGGGAATGGATGGGAATTAGTTGCGTACCAAACATAGGGAATGGATTGTGGCATACATTCTCTATCATTCTCTTATACTGTTGTGCCAACAAGGTTTTCGAACAAGCTGGTTTCTCTCTTGATTGTTGACAATGGCTATGCAGCTGCTTGCATGTCCATAGGGCAGTGAGATTCCTTTAGTATTTTTCGGCCTGATCCTACGAAATTCTCGGACACAAGGTCAATCAAGCAGACAGGAACTTGTGTTTATTATCGGCAAACAATGGCAAACCCTACGAATCTCTTGTTCACGGAGAATGGATGAAATGTTGATAAGTCATTGCGTAACTTGCAGTACCTATATACCAGCTCATCCAGATGTCCAAAGAGGATCAAAGAGGTGTGTTTTTACATGTGGGCTCAACAACTGACATCAACTGACTTGAGTTGTCCTGACCTGTCGGGAAGGCATTTGCCATCGAGATATCAAGTTCGGAACTTAGATGCTGTTCCATGTTGTTCCCAACTGATCAGTTGACCGATGTTTTTCCATGTTTTTCCCGCAGTTTTTGGTTTCCGCCATCCGTTGCTTAAACTCAACGCGGTTGTTGCTGTAGGCCTGACAACTTCATGGTTGCTGGCGCCAGGGCCTCGATTATACCGATCACTCCTGGTGATTCTGTGACGATTGGATGTGATTGTTATTTTAGATATTGTTATGTTATGTTATGTTATTGTTATCCAGAATTTATTGCCATGGCTGACGACGAGATCTGTCAGATCTGTCAGGATAGCGAATTGAAATTGGCAGACTTTGGTCTGGCAATCTATGTGCGCCCAGGTGTGGTACATTTGTTCTGCAGTGCAGCATTGTTTAGATCCAAAAACACTGAGATGTAGGTTTCCAATCCATGTGGGTGCCCCAAACCATTCATTTTAATAGGATAGTTCATGATAAACCATCCAGTTATTGTGGTATTATGTATGGACATCCCCAAATGATTAAGAGATGGAGAGGATAGCTATGGATAGCTTGGAAATGTTGATAAAATGTTCCAATGTGTGATCAAGCCGTGTAAAGGCGACGTCCTAACAGACAAGTGCGGTACGCCTGCCTTCATGGCGTCGGATGCTAAGCATTGCTGGATGGCATGAGTTTCCTGTCGCTTGTTCTCACTGTTGTGTGGCTAATATGAGAATAGTGCGTGCTTAGCAAGTATCATGAGGCTCATTGAGATCATTGAGGACAATGGAAAAACAGTGTCTTGATATGTCTTGACATGTAATTCTTGCCATGTCCAAATCTGGGAGATTCTGATCGTAGTGGCACAAGTGGCACCATGAAGCTGTGCAGAGCAACAGCATTGCATCATATTGCATCATATTGCATCATATTGTATCACTCAAGTTGGACACACATTTTTTCACGCCCCTTCTTAATAGCATTTAATAGCCCCAGAGCATAGTTTTCCAGTTGCAATCGATGTGCACAGTGCCCAGTCGGCCAACAGCTGCCGGCATCTATCAAGCGATCCCGCATAGTCGAATTCTGTTTGAATTTGATTGAAAATAAATGAAAATAGACTACCTCCAATTCCAATGGATTCTCAATGATGATCATTTTCCCGGGTAAAATGGCAAAATGCATCAAAATGCCAGAATTGGGGCGCCCCGAAAAAATCTGAGGCCAGAGCAGCATTTGATGCCAGTGCATAGTCGGGGCTATGGCTTCCCTTGCGATATGTGGGCTGCTGGTGTGTCCATGTGCGCTGATTTCGGATGTCAAGTTTGCCAGATTTAATGATGGGTCAAAACCCTGGTACCTAGTGAACCCCAAAATAGCTGGTAAATGGATGTTCATCCCATTAGAAATGGTATTAATAGGTATTGATCCATACCCATTTAGTTCTTCATCTCAACAGGAGTGTTGTGATTCTACTTGATCTGCAGACTTGAAAGACAAGATCCTCAGTATGGCAATCAGGTTTCATGCCGCAGCTTTGAAGCTTAAGATCCATAGATTTCCTCGTCCAGAGGGATTTAGCGCTTCCAGCGCCGCGATGGGTGGTGCCATATGTCGGATTTGCTGCAACCGTCCTGCGGAAAGTGGTGATGCTTTGGACTCCATGGGTAAGCCTTGGCCCTACAAGCAGACTGAGGACCTATAAAATGGAAGCGGGTTTTTAACATGTTTAACCATGGGATGGGATGGAGAGTTCCAAATGTTGAGACAACCCCATAGTATATAATCATAGTAGTTCTGGTCTAGTTAGGTCTTTGACTTTCTGAAAGGCTCTTTTTGTAGCCTTCATCCAGTGCTCCAAAGGACTTTGTCCATCAGTCTGCAACCTGCAGAGATCGTGCCTGGGCGTTGGATGGCGTTGGTACACTGAGTCATTGTAGCGAAGATCTTTTTGGGGGAGACCCCCTGGCATCCAAGTCCCAAAGTTTGCCGAAGAAAAGCACTGATATGGCCCAGAATTCAACACCCCCAAAGATTCGCTTCATTTTACATCATTTTACATCATTTTGGCATATGCCCAACCCCAGGTAACTATGTGAGCTTCATGATGGGCATGACCTTTGCGGGTTTCCCCGCGTTGAATCCGGGCGAACGGCAGATACCATTTGAAGTGCAGCAGTCGCCCATTGTTGAGGGACTTGGTTTGCTGGAACACAGCCAAAGCAACACCGACGAGTCAATGCAGCAGGCCATGACGCGGGTCTGGCTCTGCGAAGACGGAGAGATGGGGACATTTTTTTAAGGGGACTTGACATAAATACCCTCTGGTAATTTAACATAGCTATGGAAAGATCCACCATTTTTAATGGGAAAATCCACTATAAATGGCCATTTTCAATAGCTATGTTAGTTTACCAGAGGGTATGCACAGTGAATGGACAATGGTAGGTGGGAAACGAACACTGTCCCTGACAGGTTGCGCAGATCTTGAGCAGCAGCAAAACAGTTGCTTGGATGCAGCTTAGAGTCCTTTCAACGGTATTTTGGTACAAAGAGGTTTCCAATCCATGGGGGTACCCCCACATCATCCATTTCAATAGGATGTTCCATGAAATAAACCATCCAGCTATTGGGGTTCCCCCATGGAACCCCCAATGTTTTGACATCTCCACAGCTTGGCCTTTCCAGATTCATAGGGTTGGAAGATGGATGCCGAAAAAGACTCTAAAACAAAAATAATCTTTAACATTCTTTGACATCATGACTCACATGCTAGTAGTTGCATATAGACTCATATAGATCATATAGCTATCCAGTAGTATATAGCTATCCAATTATCTATGACATGATTGACATGCCCTGGCTGTTTTCCTGGCGAATCTAAAAGCTTGACATCAGGTGATTGTCGGCTCAGTGCGGATGGGATATGGCCATCACCGCATTGCCTACTCGGCCTTGACCTGGGCTCTGGAGCTGGGTGGGAAGCCTTTCCTCTTGGCCACCTGGACAGGATAGGGCCTGGATTGCTATATTTTACCATATGTTACCATATGGGGAATCAACATCCATTATATCCATTAGCCAGCTATTGGATGGGTTATCTAGGGTACCAGGGTTGTGACTCATAGCCACATGTCTAGTTTGCTTGAGGTATGTGGTCAAAAACATTCAAAAACACTATGTTTAGCTGCCCGCTGGTGCCTGTTGGTTTGATGTTAGAATGTGTTTCCTCTACGACGGTACTTGTCATGCTGATGTGCTGTGGTGTAAGAAGCTGGGGAAGCAGGAGCTATCTTTGGAAACTGAGGACATTTTGTCACCTGACTGTGTGGAAGCTGCCATTGTGCGCAACATGGATAAGCATCTTGACAAGATGGGTTTTAGAACTGCAACTGCGATGCTCTCGTAGCTTTTTTTTTATGTTTTTTTTGACTTTTCAGTTTCCTTTACATAATCAAGACATAGTCAAGACATAGTCAAGACTGCTTCCTCATTTGATTCGCAATGTGCGGCATTCGGGTTCAGCCAATCATTCGCTGCTTTGCAGGCAGTATTCGCGAATGTCCCGCATCGCTTCAAACCTCGGTGGCATGATTGATGCCATGTGGGGCAAGATGATGTTGCAGGCCCTGCCTAAAAAAGTAGCTGTACCTGGTAATACCTGGCACATCCTGGCACCTGTCCAAATAGCTTCACCGGATTGTTGTAGATTGCCGGAGAATCTATTTGAAAGGCTTTTTGAGTCGTTTCATATCGTTTCTCATTGTTTGATACCCTCAAACCCAAGCAGTTTTCCACCTTTTCCTGCTCTTAGACTTGCCCCTCCATGCCTTTATACAAGGTGTATAGATCCCCAATTCAATGTGCCGCAGGGAGACGCCAATGCCTTGAGATGTTGTTTGGCCTTGTCCCAGAAGATCCGGGGCATCATGGCAGCCTTTCCCAAAGACACGCCAGTGATCAGCAGCCATCCCATTGTGGGAAACATGGCTGTAGCATGTGGGTTCAAGACGGTCATCAATTTGATCTTTGACAACTACCCACAGCAACCAGTCAGCGATGGGAGACAAGGGGCCCGACTTGGGTTGAACTTGTGGGTTGGGACATGGGATGCGAGATTTCCATAGATTTCCTAGATTGAGTGTATCTTGGTGGCTTAGTGGACTTTTGCAATGCGGGCCAGGGAATGACACTAGTAATCACCGATGCAGATGATGCTGTGCAGTACCATCAAGGCAGCCAAACACTCAGAGGTTTTTTTGGTAGTCCAAAGATGTCCAAAGGCTACAAAGTGAGCATGCAATGCAACTGCGCCAGGGAATGCAACTGTCTTAATCCTTACACCTCGCAGAAGGATACTGAAAGGGGACCAAGTATTGCATGTGCCCATCTGGGTCCCCATCTCAATGCCTCACAATGCCGCAGAGAGACCCCACAGTTCTTCCAACACTTGTGAGGTACTTTGTCTTGGTACCGGGCGCGATCAATCTGGTACAGTCACCTTCATACTTTGACAAACTCTTGGATATGGGATGTCCTTCGCACAGCCTTTTCCTGGCGGGGCATTGGGTATCTAGCGACCTGTGCATCAACGCAGTCCCAGACAGCAAGGACGGGCACAGCTTCTGATCCAAGGTCGATGTTGTTGTTTTGCAATTTCTTCTACTAAGGACTAAGCCAGTATCCTCAAATTGTGTGGTTGATCATCATATTCTCCATACTCGTATCACGACAGGTAGCGTCAGCTACCTGAGTTCCCCGTGCTTCAGCACAATCATAGAGGGTATTGGGGGGCTAGTCCGGGCAAAACATAGAATTCTAGGATTTCTAGGCGACCGTTATGTATTAGATTTCAATTTCAATTAATTATAAGGGGGGGGCCTCGAAATGATCATGGGTTCAATTCCCACGGGTGACGTGGTAACGGCCTCCACAGTAGAGGCACACTCTCCATTAGGGAGATGTCCCTGTAGTCCAGCATAATTGGCATGTTTCAGCCTCAGGAACGGTTGCTGCAAGGGGTCTTAAAAAGGTGTTTCAAATAAACCGAACCCCTTTTCGTGCATCATTTCACGCTGCACAAGACACTGTATCATGCAGTCATGCTCTGGAGAGAACATCTTATTAAAGACCCCTTTTTTGAACAGCTGGACGGCGTTCTTATTTAAAACCTCTTTTTTCGATACACCAACGGTTTTGCGCAGTCTGGGATGACTTTATCCAGAGCATGGCTACATGATACAGTGTCTTGTGCAGCGTGAAATGATGCACGAAAAGGTGTTTACTTACAGAAAAGGACGCCAGGAGGGCCCCAATTTTACCACGTTTCTAAAAATGCCGTGCTTTCAGGTGTGTTAAAAAAATGCATTTGGACAAAAATAAGAACAAAACTATGAGTAGAAATACACACAATTTATTTAAAAAACGTCACAAAACACTGTAAAAATGAGGCCCTGGTGGCATCCCTCTCTCTTTATTTAAAACCACTTTTTAAGACTCCTTGCAGCAACCGTTGCTGAAGCTGAAACATACCAATTATGCTGGACTACAGGGACATCTCCCTCACGCCTCACGGAGAGTGTGCCTCTGCTGTGGCATCTCCCGCCAGTACTGAACAAAAGGGGCGCAGCGTTTTCCTCCCCACTACACTACCTTTCGTCCGCCTCTGCTTGCTCTCAAGTTTTGTTGGCTATGTGGGGGGATGTCCCTTCCTTTAGACAAACTCAGACATCACATTGTTGGTGTTATGTGTTATACTTAATTATATATCATTATTTTATAAAATTATTATTATGTATAGGTGTTTATAATTATTATATATAACAGTAATAATTTTATTTATATATATTTCACCGCTCGTTACCCTCTGGTAATTCAACATGGCCATGGACAATGACCCATTTGCAGATGAAGTACTCATTACTTTCATGGCATTTTTTTGCCGGCTATGTTAGATTACCATCCTCATATCATCTCATACCCCCCTTTGTGACCCGTTAAAAAGGTCACCTCTGATATTGCTGGTCAGTTATATAGTTGTATTTCCAAGATCGTATCCAAGATTATATCCCCGCTAGTTAATTGGCATAAAATGAATCCACACATTTACAAGGTGCCCTCCAAGTGATGTTTGTGGGTTTATGTTTATCCCGTGAAAACTCTAATTATGTCATTGCCATAAACCCAACTTATACTAGTGAAGATAAATAAACCAACTTGCTATAAAAAATCAACTATAAGTCACCATAAATCGCCAGTTGTTTCCACCAGCATTTTGGTTCACCAACTAATCAGCCATTTTACCAACAATAATCGTCGTTTTTCTCGGTTCAATCCCAAATTTCCACGATTTTCACAGCATGTTTTTCGGTTAAATCCCCATATTCCACCATGTTTCTACCCTTTTTGTTAGTTCCATCTCAATTTCCAACCAGTTTGCCTAATTTTCCCACCATTTTTCGACCATTTTTGTTGGTTCATCCCCTGCTGGCAGCGGTGGGTAGCCATAGGCGCGGCTGGGCCGCCTCGAGAAGAACTTGCCACGGCGCTTTTTGATCGCCGTTGGGGGCGCTGGAGCACAGCGGGCCTTTTTGGAAGAACTTTTGCAAGGTGGGGTTTGGGATACGGCTACGGATACTATAATTATGGATTGGGATTACCTATAATTATGGACCGATTGCTAGTTAGTTAATAATAATGTTATTTGTTCATCAACTATATATTGGAGAATGATTGGTGGGATTTGGATGATAACATGGGTTAATAACAAAAAATAGGGGGTTCCCAAAAATAGCTACACCCCCAATCATCCAAATAGACCATTTGAGTATTGAAACCGATGGTTTCCCATTTTAGGACACCCCCATTTGCGAATGTGGGATTCTTAGGTATGGCGGTGAAATTTGGTTGATAAGAAATGTGTTACTTATGCTTACTGAATGGTAATTTACATTAATCCAATGATAAATATAGTATACTTACAGTCATGTATGATTGGGATTTATTTATATGTTTAATCATTGGGATTTGGGGATGATTTATCATTGGGTTGCAAGGTAGGATTTTTACTGGTGTTTGCTAGGGAATGGGGGAATGAACCATAATAGCTATTAACAATCATCTCATTCCCGCATTCCCTACTGAGCACCAGTAAGGATTTGGTTGCAAGTAATACGGTAAACCCGATAATCAGCCTACTATTCTGGGACGGTGTATACCACCCATTTATGGTGTTTTGGGGGATGGTTTATAATTCGGTTTGCCACATTATAGGATATCACTGGATATCACCCAAGAATCATTCATTTATGGGACATGTTCCATTGCACTGGTTGGTTGAGAACGGGATTCCCCTAAAGGATTTTGATAATCCCCCATACGTTAGATAGTGTAATTCTAATGCTCTGTAATCATCAACCCACAGGGGTTTCGAACACAGATTTGAAGTGATTGTTGTTAGGTGATTTATCTGGGAATTTTGAATTGATTTATATGGTATACATGGGATTATCACCAGCAACAAAAAAAGATCAGTGAACAATAAATGGTTGTTTCACTATACTATCAAACATCCACTATATAAAGTGGGGTTTCATGGATGCATGGCTATTTTTTTAATGGTATTTCCCCAACTGCGAGGTAAATACAGGCAGAAAATCATCTTCAAAAAGGTTCCATGTCAAATTCGGAGGTGTATGTGGGATGCAGCAGTCAAAATGTAAGCAACTTTGGCAAAAGGAAATTGAATTAAATTGCAATTTCTAGTCTGATTGGATTACTCAGATTACTCACCTGGAAAGGCTTCGAATTTTCCATGGCCTGGGAAACCCAACAGATGTCCCATAGGGATACGTTGGGTAAAGCTTCAACGTCATCGTCAACGGATGGGTTTCCAAGGGTCATCACAAGGTTCCAGGCAGATGGAATTATATGTGTTCTCCGACAGGGGTTGCATACATGAAGCCTGGATGACCGGAGTTTCAAGCTCAAGTTTTGGGCCACTCTCAGCTCTGGGCCTCTTTGTGAGGTGAGAGCAGGGGAGTGGCCTGAGACAAGGGTTGGAAATATCCTTTCCTGGGCAGCCAGACCTCGTTGTGGGGGAGGCTGACCAGGGAGGGAGGATTAAAGGCCAGACCCCCCTCGTGGGGTAGACCTGATTGGTTGGTTTTCAAGGTGGACCAGGCCCCCGTTTGGGGTAGGTTCACGCAGGGCCTGAAACAGGGGTCCTTTGGAAGCCTCTTTAGGGAGGGAGGTCTGAGCCTCTAACCCTTTGGGCTTGAGCCCGAGGACCCTGAGGCAATGGAGGAGGAAAAGAGGAAGCTCCTGAGGAAAGGTGGAACTATGAGTGATTGGCATCAGGCGCTATCGGTTGGCCTTCAAGGAGGAAACATCATGTGGACGGACGCCAAGGTGTACCCCGGAGATGTCCTTGAACATGCCCGATCGATGATGATCAAAGGAGGGTATGTGGAGTATGAATGCTATGATGACAGAGGGCGAAGTCAAGGCCGAGCCATCATTGAATTGGTGGAATGGGAAGATATGGCCAGAGGCCTTTTCCTGGCTGTGCACCTTGTGGCATCGGATGAGTACTATGAGTACTATGCCCAGAACCGCCTGAATGATGGGAAAGGTGTGTACCATATATGTGGTGATGAGAGGCGCGGTTGTGCCGTCAGGCTGGGAAGACAAGATCGGCGAGAGCTGGTGCACCTGGAGAAGTGGCGGCTGATGAGCCCAGTGCTGATGATGGAGAGCCCTTATAGCAGGGAACTTGGGCTAAGGCTGGTTCAGAAGTGGGTTGAAAACTTTACACCTGCGGTCGCGGTGCCGGAGCCGGACCTGCCTCCTGCCCCCAGGCTCCCTGGTGGGGCGGGGGGCGGTGGGCAGACAGGTTTGGACAAGGCGGCAGCTGAGGCCCTCAAGGAGCTGACCAAGGATGATCAACCCTTAGAAGGTGAAGACAAGGTAAAGGGTCAGCGCAAGGAGGGGACTCCGAGAGGGTCTGTCGGGGCCTTGTTGCAACGCAGGGCAGCTGAAGCCCGTGACTTCCAGCGTGAAAAGGACAAGGAGAGAAAGAATAGGAGGACGCGTCGGAGGAGCAGAAGCAGAGGCCGCAGGCGAGAGAAAGTCCGGAGTCCCTCAAAAGGTAAAAGCCGCAGTGAGGGGTCCGAAACCAGTGAGACGTCGCAGGGTTTTCAAAAGCCCTCTTCCCGGGGGGAGGAAGAGCTTTGGCGGCTGTCTCAAAAACACCCCGGGAAGCTACTGAAGGAGACGATGCGGGAGTTAACCCGATACTTGGCAGAGAGGAGCACCGAGGGCCCGGAGGAGGAAGATTGGGCAAGTCGCCGAGTCATGGCGTACATCAATCAAGTGGTGCTAGTGCAGCACCCTCCAGCGGTGATAGGGATCCGCAACTACAGGGAGCTCATAACGATTGGGACGGGAGTGGACTTACTACTCCAAGGTCGGCTCCCGGAGCTGGGGGATCTACTCTCCCAGCGCCTGAAGGCGCTCGAGACGAGCTTCACCGAGCAAGGATGGCACACAGCGAAACATCAGGAGCTGATCCCACCGATGGCCGCCTCCCTGACGTCGGAAGCAGAGAGGAGGAGAGCAGCAAAGCTGGAACTGAGTGCCAGCAAGCTGAAGGAGATGGTTCAGAAGAACAAGTCTCCCAAATAGGGACTCGGCGGCGGCATTCGGGAAAAGATGAGTGCCGTGACGCCACCCCCTCGAGACGAAGCAGGTCCAGAAGGAGGAGGAGAGACCAGGAGGGTGACCATCAACGAGAACCCTCGGACCATACAAGAAAAAGGAGGAGGAAAAGGAGACACAAAAGGATGGTTGAAGAGAGGGAAGCCCCTGAGGCCATGGAAACAGAAAGGACGCCAGAAAGGAAAAGGTCCGAATCAGAAGGGGCAAGGAAGAGGAAAGGGCCCGGAGCAGGAGACGGACAGAACGAGGAGCCCGACGCCGAGACCGACTGGGAACAAGAGTCCCTCCAGTCCGCTCAAGTAGAGGAAGGAGGGGAGCACCTGTTAGGAGTGCTCAAGAGTTGGCTCCAGTCGGAAGAGTGTGGGGGGCTGAGCATCTCCCAGTGCGGGGCTTTGCTGGCTGTGGCAGCCTTTAGAAGTGGAACACCCCTTGGAAGCTATTTGAGTCGTGCCCTAGTGCCGGGGTCTTCAAGTGGCCAAAGGAACAGGAGGCAGCGGAGCCTTCTGCCCCTGCCACTCTGGGATGACTCTGTGACTGAGCTTAAGAAACTGCAGGAAGAGGGTGAGTTCAGAAGGCTGGCAGGCAGCTGGGCTGAAAAGAAAATGAGCAAAGACAAAGCTGGGAGGCTCAGTCGAAAAGTTGGGCTGCTGGTATGGCATGGGCTGACAGTGACGGTCCTGAACTTTCTTTGGACTGGAGGTGGAGGCAAAGGAGAGGTAGCAGCGGGGCCCCCTGGAAAAGCTCAGAGCCAGGCGTTGGATAGGATCTGGGAGTTAGTGAAGGTCTTCGTGGATGACAACTCGGAGTCGACCAGCAAAGTACCCAGGTCACCCGAAATGGGAGAGTGGGGAAAGAAGCTGGGGGACGTTCGGGTGTCATACCATGGGGAGGTGGTCGAGAAAGCCCAGCGGCTGACCCTTGATCAGATCCTGCCAGGGCTTCCCCCGATGGGGTATGGAGCCAGTGTGGCGCTCGCCGAGCTTTGTGAGGGAGAAGTCAGGGAGAAACTTGAGAATCCCCTGGGTACCCTGCTGCCTGAGGATGAGCTGCCTGATGACGTCCCTGCCCCAAAGGTTCATGCGAGCCAAGAGCAATGGGAAAAGATAGCAGGCGAGCTTTATCGGCGAGGTTTGGTGCAGCCCGTCGAAGACCCAGTGAAGGTCAAGGGGCAGGCCATCTTGAACGGGGCTTTCGGCGTTCCCAAGCCGGGAAAATTCCTTGAGGACGAGAGGGCAATCCTTCGACTCATTATGGACTTCCGTGCAGTCAACTCAGTGACAGAGATTGTGGCTGGGGACGTCCGAAGCTTGGCCGGAGCCCCCTCCCTTCAACATGTGGTGTTGCCAGCGGGGAAAGTCATCCGGATGTCAGCTGACGACCTTGTGGCAGCTTTTTACTTGTTCCGACTTCCAGCTGAGTGGAGCCGGCTGATGTGCTTTGCCAGCAAGGTGGCTTGGCGATGCTTGGGGATTGACCGAGATGGAGCAGTTTATGTGGGGGCCACCGTGCTGCCGATGGGATGGTCGAGTGCGGTAGGCATCCTACAGCATGCTCACCGTCGTTTGGCGCTACGATCGCCGTTGGCAGGCGGTGGTGGACTGCTGGGACCCACGGAGATCCGGCGTGACTCCATCTTCCCGGACCTGGAGCTGGAAGAGGTGATGTGGTCACTGTACATTGATGATGTGAACATCATGGAAGTGATGGACGCCAAGATAGCCAAGGAAATGGAAGGCAAAAGCAGCGAAGAGCAGGAGCGGCTCCGTCTGGCCTATCAGCATTGGGGAATCCCCATAAGCAAGGAGAAGGCTTTGATCAGGGCGTCCAAGGCCGAGAAACTGGGAGCTGTGGTGGATGGAGACAGAGGAGATTTGAGGTGCTCGACGAAACGAGCTTTGGACAGACTATCTCTGGGCTTTTGGCTGTTGAGGCAGCCCCAAGTGCCGAGGAAGGCATTGCAAGTCTTCTTGGGCAGGGAGGTCCACTCACTCCAGTTCAGGAGGCCTCTTTTTGGAATTTTTGATTACCTCTGGAAGGAGGTAGGTGATGGGGCGCCCATGCTTGAGCTGGGTGTCAAGTCAGTGGAGGAAGTGCTCCTGGCAGGCATGAGTCAGGCCCTGAGGGTGACTGACTTGCGTGCTGGGTTGAATGAGGTGGTTACGGCCTCTGATGCAAGTGAGCATGGAGGAGGAATGGTCTACGGTGCGCGACTGACCTCTCAAGGGCTGAAAGAGGTTTATACCACGGAAGAGGGGCTCGAGGAAGTCCCGAGTGTGGATTTGAGTTTTGATGAGAAGCAGGTGATCCTGGTCTTCGATTTCTTTGCGGGAATCGGAGGACTATCAAGAGCCTTGCAGCTGGCAAAGGTTCCAGTCAACCGCTTGGTGGTGGTTGAACAAAACCCTGAATGCAGGCGTCTGAACCTGACGAGGTGGCCAGGTTGCGACATCGTGGTGGATATAGAGAAACTGACCCGAAAAGACATCGGGCGTATGATGCACAGTGTCCCTGGCATCACAGGTGTGATCGCTGGAGGAGGGTCACCGTGCCAAGGACTGTCGAAACTATCAGTCCACCGACAGCACTTGGAGGACCCAAGGTCAAAATTATTCTATAAGTTTGCGGACGTCTTGGGATGGATCGGCGAGACTGCAGCATCCATGGAGATCTGGTTCTTGGGGATGTTGGAAAATGTGGTAGGTGATGAGGAGGACATCACTGAGATGAGTCGAGTTCTTGAGGCCAGACCCATCAAGGTTTGCTCCAGTGGCCTGTCGTGGGTGAGGAGGCCGCGGCTGTATTGGGCCAGCACTGAACTGGAAGATCACCCATCTTTCACCCGAGGGCACCATGAGCTGTATGAGGAAGTGGTCTTTGAAGAAGGGCCTGAACCGCTGGAACATGTGCCTGATGAGGGATGGAAATGGCTGGCGGCAGTGGAGAATGAAGAGGCGCGACTGCCGACCTTCACCAGAGCCATCCCCCGAGCCAAAGGGAGGCCACCGCCGTCTCCGGCCGGAATTGCCTCGTGCGATGGGCCGACAATTGAACGGTGGAAGGCTGACCGGATGAAGTATCCCCCGTACACCTACAAGGAGGAGTATCTCTTCCAACATGAAGGGACCAAGGAGCTTAGAGTGGCGTCGGTGAACGAGAGAGAGCGCCTCATGGGGTACCCCACTGGGTACACGCTGGGGATGTTCAAGACGGAGGCCAGGGATGAGCGAGAAGCGGATCGGCAAGTCGTAGCTCGTGAGGCGGCGTTGGGAAACAGCTTCCATGCAGTGACAGTGGCTTGCCTGATCGATCTTTGGTTGTGGTCACTTCAGGTGCGAACTGATCCCCTGACGCCAAAGGTGATCTTAAAGGACTGGCATGAGTCCATGGGGGTCACCGAAATTAAAGAGTATGGGGAGCTGGATGTTGAGGGGTCGCAGGCGATGCCGCTGAGTGAGGGGGACGAGCAGAGCCTCCACGAGGAATTTGAGAAGCGGTCGCCTCGTCGAGCGAAATGGCTCCGCCTGGCGGGTCACAGTACCCGTGGGCGGGCAAAAGCCCAGACCCTCAATGTCCGGCTGATCCATCAGTACCTGCGCCGGATGGAATTCCGAGGATCTGATGTGCGGCTCGACCTGCAGGTCGTTTACAGGCCTGATGCTGTCCTAAGGACTTCAGTGAGCCCGAACAGATGGATCTGGAAGGTGGGCCAGGCCTACAAGTGGCAGCGAGCGGAGCACATCAACCTGCTGGAGTTGCGGGCAATTTTGAGAACGCTCCAGTGGCGAGCCCGCTCTGCCGCCTTCCATAGCTGCAGGTTCCTGCACCTGTCGGACAGTCAGATTTGCCTGGCAGTGCTGACAAAAGGAAGGAGTTCGTCGAGGAAGATCAATAGAATCTTGAGAAAAATTGCTGCTCTGTGTGTCGCTCTGAACCTCTATCCTTTGTGGGCCTGGATTGCAAGCCGGCTGAACCCGGCTGATGGACCCAGTCGAAAGTATGCCCCCAAAGATTAAGCAGATGAACACAAAGGAGGAGAGGCGCACGGAGCGGCAGAAAATCGGAAAACTAACGGAGCAGCAGGTTTCACAAAGTACCAAAGGAAGGTACCAAGAAGCACTTAAGGATTTAGAAAGTTTCACAAAGATTCCCTTGAGCGAACTCCTTCACAGCAGTGGAGTCGATGAGGTTTTGGCCTCCTACGTTGAGATGCTGTGGGAGGATGGAGAGCCCAAGGTGAAGGCCAATTATACCCTTGCGGGGATTCAGTTTCACAGGCCGTCGCTGAAGGGGCAACTGAGACAGTCCTGGCGCCTCCTTTCACTGTGGAACAAATTGGAGGAACCACGGCGAGCGACGCCCCTTTCCCCATCACTTTTGCTCTCCTTTGCGGGGGTACTGCTACAATGGCAGTGGTCTCGGTTGGCCTGCTTGTGCACCGTGGGCTATGCTGGACTCCTTCGCACGGGGGAGATGTTCCTTTTGCAGAGGCAGCATGTGATATTGCCTCGGACGCCCGACCAGAGCGCCGTCCTTTTTCTGGTCAACACGAAGACGACACAACGAAACCTTCTTCAATCCGAAAAGGTACTAATTAAGGAAAAGATTGCAATTGAAAGCCTGCGCTATTTGTGCGCAGGTCTTCGTAAGGAGGACTTTTTGGTGACCACATCCGCTGCCAAGTTCCGATCAGTTTGGAAGGATGTGGTGCAACACCTGGGCTTGCAGGATTTCAACTACCTGCCCTACAGCATCCGGAGAGGAGCAGCTACTGCAGCCTATAATGAGGGTGCAACTTTTGATGAGTTGCTTGAGAGAGGACGTTGACGTCACATTGCAACGGCGCGCCTTTACCTCGATCAAGCTTTGCAAGAGTATGCCTGCATCAACCTTCCGGTACAGAAGCTACCATTGATTCGCGCTGCCCAACGAAGATTTGTGGCAGCCGAGTTAGGGAAGCGTGGAAAGGAAGGTTGATGGTAGGAATTTTTCCTTGTTTAGCCCCATCCCGAAGTACAGTTTTCTTGGGATGTGGGGCGATGCCTTTTTTACATTCAGACGGCACTTGACCCTGGCACAAAAGTTG
>Ga0126342_10000867_pt1 | contig 38001 bp, 35 predicted proteins | sample Cyp1metagenome_FD_92528 | JGI IMG/M metagenome (GOLD analysis project Ga0126342, IMG submission 92528) | Coral microbial communities from Lord Howe Island, Old Settlement Bay, Australia - Cyphastrea 1 metagenome | ecosystem: Host-associated > Invertebrates > Cnidaria > Coral ... | reverse complement strand
TTCAGCCAATGAACAGCAGAGAGGAATGGAATTCAATTTTGTCCGGTTGCGCCATATGCTGTTGGATCTTTGCACAGGAAATGCTGCAATTTGCGCACTCCCACAGTGGCCTGTTCTGTTTTTGTTTACCCCCTGGCTGTTTCATCAGGCTACCAGGGTTTAAATTAGCACTAAATGAGCTACCCTCCTTATATAATTCAGGGTATTATTCTATACGGTTTTTCTGGTTGGTTTTCGTCCATCTTTTCGGTGACGTAATTTTACGACACCGGTGGCTCACCAACCACAGGTTCACCCCACTCCGCTCCTCGGCTGCAAATACAGTGGATATGTGGGATATAGCTGTAGTTAGAATTAGAGGAAAGATATTTATACTGTATATTTATATACCTTCCCAAAATTTCATTGATTATCATTGGACTTATTGTTTTGGCTATCACCCTGATACAGCTTTCTTCACAGCCGCATCAGAGCGCGGCTTTCGTGGGGGATGAATCAGCTATGATTCCATAGGGGGACCCCATTGCATCCATGGCTAGGACTGAAGATGTCCATATCCAAATCGGGGGGCCGGCTCGATGCTCAGATTGCTCAGATCTTGGGTCATTGGAATACCAGGGGCCCAAGGATGTTCATCCAACAGCAACCGCAAAATTCTGATCAACCACACTTAATGTGTGCGTGTTTAAATGGAGCTGACAATCAATATATATTTTTAAATAGCAATGATAATGATAGCACGAGTATAAGATGAGAATGAAGAGAACATCACGATAGATACTGGTTATCTAAAAATTGATAATTAACAGTAGTACCGCACAAGGCGGTGGCGGAAGTTTCAAAAATAGGAAACCTATAGTAGGAGAGATTGGTTGTTGTGAATCACAGATGGCAGAGCGAATCCACTGATGGACCGAAAGGTGCTTGAGGTCTCCTCTCTTTCTCTCTCTTTCTCTGACTATCTACCTACCTACCTACCTATCTATCTATCTGTCTATCTATTTATCTATCTATCTATCTGTCTATCTATCTATCTATCTATCTATCTATGTATCTATCTATCAATCGATCTATCTCTCTCTCTCTCTCTTTCATCTAATTACTTATCTATCTATCGATCTATCTATCTATCTATCTATCTCTCTCTCTCTTTTTCTCCCTCTCTCTCTTTCATCTGTCTATCTGTCTAGCTGTCTATCTATCTATCTATCTGTCTGTCTGTCTGTCTATCTGTCTACCAGTCTATCTGTCTACCTATCTATCTGTCTATCTGTCTACCTGTCTATCTGTGGTGCAGCGTCATTCAGTGTGGTGTAGTGCAGCGGAGTCTAGTGTAGTGTAATTAGTGTAGTGTTGTGTAGTGAAGCGTAGTGTAAATGTAGTATTGTTGTTGTTATTGTTGTTGTTGTAGTTGTAGTTGCAGTTGTAGTTGTAGTTGTACTTGTAGTTGTACTTGTAATTGTAGTTAGTGTAGTGTAGTGTAGTGGAATGTAGTGTAGTGTAGTGTAGTGGAATGTAGTGCAGTGTAGTGTAATTTGGTGTAGTGTAGTGTAATGTAGTGTAGTGAAGTGTAGTGGAGTGTAGTGGAGTGTAGTTGTGTAGTTGTAGTTGTAGTGTAGTGGAGTCTAGTGTAGTGTAATGTAGTGTAGTGTAGTGGAAGGTAGTGTAGTGGTGTAGTGTAGTGTAGTGTACTGTAGTGAAGTGTAGTGTAGCGCAATTGATTGTAATTGAGTGTAATTGAGTGTAATTGAGTGTAATTGAGTGCAGTGTAGTGGAGTGTAGTGGAGTGTAATGTAGTGGAATGTAGTGAAGGTGTAATTGTAGTTGTAGTGCAGTGTAGTGTAGTGGAGTTTAGTGTTTTGTAGTGGTGGTTGTAGTTGAAAATGCTACATTACGCTCACGTTTTGCTCACTCTTGACAAGGTGCACAATCCCTTGCGCCTGCCAGGCGAAACGACATCTGAACTTCCAAAAGTGGTCCGAACCCCTGGTGTTTTTAACATTTTGACTTCGAAATGTGCTTCGCCCCACAACGGCGTGCGTGCACTTTTTCGACATCTCAACTTCCAAAAGTGGTCCGAACGTGAGGTGTTTTTAGCTTGCAAATGTGCTTCGTGCCACAACCGCGTGCACTTTTTCAACATCTCAACTTCCAAAAGTGGTCCGAGAATCGTGTGTTTTGTGCATTTTGACTTGGAAACGTGCTTCGCGCCACAACGGTGTGCACTTTTTCGACACCGCAACTTCCAAAAGTGGCCCGGAGCTGGTGTGTCTTGTACATTTTGATTTCGAAATGTGCTTCGCGCCACAACGGCGTGCACTTTTTCATCTCTCATCTGGCCAGATGGCTCCACACCCGCCGCTTTAGCAAGCCTACTTTTCGACCCTCCGGAGCCTCAAATCATTGGAAAAATACAGTGTTTCGCGACTTTCCTACCTTTTCGCGCATATGCATCTTCTTTCTTCTGACTCTTTCTCTTCTCTCATCTTCTCTCTACTCTTCTCTTCTCTCTGACTCTTCCCCTCTCTGCTTTTCATCTGTCCATATCGTCGGAAGTTTGACTCCTAAACTACCTTCGACTACAGATAAAGACTATGAAAGTGATCTATGATTACTATAGATATAAATTGATAATCACCATAGATAACCAGAGATCCATGACAACATTGATGATAATGTTCAATAGATACCAAACATGTGGGTGTTTGCATAGCTCCAGGTCCCATCTGCTCACATTCGGAAGTGCAGGCCTCAGCTTATGACGCGGCGATGCATTGCTGGTTTAACCAGCCCAAAACGTCGGAAGTTATGGGATTTAACCGTCAAAGATGGGGGATTAAACTTTTCTTGTTGGATTGGATTGATTAGACCATGGTAAGTTGGGGAACCAATTTTTTGCTTCGATATTTTTCTGTAGGAAACGAAACAAACTCTATCCACCCAGGGAATCTGACCCCATGCCACTCCTTCAAAGGAGGCGTGATGAACTGGAATTTCTGGACCACTCTGCTAGGTATATATATATACAATATATAGATATATACATATATTTGCATCTCCAGTCTACAGATGGATCCGCGTTTTTTGTTTCAAGTATGAAACGAGTGGATGTTGAGGTTCCCGTGTTTGATCTGCATAATTCGAGGTCAGCTTCCCACACTTCTCACGGAGAGGAACATGATGGGAGTAGGGTAGAAAGGTAAAATTGATAAGGCAAAATCTATAAGAAACCTTAATTTTTTACGTACAAGTGTACAGGGTTCCTGCAAATTTTTCCTGGGACAATTTCTGGGTTACTATCAACAGGAAAAGGGGTAGAATGGACAGGAATCGCAGCTAGTAGAGGTGTTTCAAAAACGGCCACCCGATGCCACCAATAGATCTGGGGAACAACAGGAGATCCACAATGCCATGAACCATCCCCAATTTTCAACCAGAAGTGTATAGTAAACCACAATTTGAGGATAATTTTTTAATTGCGAATATATATATATATATATATAAACATACACACATACACACATACAACACACATACATATACATATACATATACATATACATATACATATACATATACATATACATATACATATACATATACATACATATTTATATTTACATATATATATGTATATAATATACATATATTTTTTTCCTGTACAGATCAGTCTTGAAAAGCAAGACCAGCATACACGCTGCTCAAACCTGAAATCCGTAGCTGACACCAACAGGAGTGTTGTTTGGCAACTACTGTTGGAACGTGCAGTTTACATACTTGGCAAAGCGGGACATACCATAATTCTGAACTCATGGTGTTGCAATTCTGCTCCAAATTAAAAGGTAACACTTATGATTTGTCTGATATAGCACTTCATTTCATGCGTGGTGGTGTTTCCTGCTATTCCATTGACCACTTTTGGATCCCCAATAGACCTGCATTGGGGGACAACACTACCATTTGTATGGTTTGCCAATGTTTGACATCATATCACAATGCATTTTTTCATATAAACATATATATATATATATATAAACATATATAAACTCTTCTACCAGTTACCAATCACACTTCAATCATAGGTTTCATGAGGGGTTGCTGAAGTGTCATGGTGGGGAGATGCTGCTTCCACCAGGGTCACTTGATTCGATAAACTCCACGCCTTCGGCAGGACCTCCTGAAGAGAATTGATGCTGTGGCAGGGCACATAGCGCATAGCAGTGACAGCTTGGAAGATTCAATCTTCTATTCTTCGGTTATGGATATCCATATTTTATCCAGTTTAAATATTTAACCACTGGGTGCAGATACAAGACAATGTTGTACTGAATTTTCTAGTCTTTGAATGTCCCAAGGCCTTTGAGGATTTCTTTGACATAGTATTTGTGCACGGGGGAACGTTGACACGTATTTGGCTATGCGTTTCGATGAAGGTGATGGAGTCTTATGATCTTCTCTCTTTGAAGATCATTTCTTAAACATCATCAACGGGGCCATACAAGTTTATATTGGAGGTTATATTGGTTTATAAACCAACTTATAACTGGGGGGCCCCATCCTGTAGAACTTTAGGGTCCGAGTTTGAGCTTCGGCATGTTTGCAGGTCTCGCAGATGGAACAGGAGCTTTCCAGTGATCTTGCTGCGTGGGGGCTTCCGCCCGGGTTACAGAGAAGGAATGCTGAGATAATGGTGCCTCAGATTTCCATGTCCTAAGGTCCTAAGAGAAATGATGGTATCCTTAAAGTTGCAGGGTATCAAAAGCTTTCGAAACTGCCTGCTTGGTTAGTGGTGTTCTTCATCACCGGTAAACAGATCCTGTCTGACATCCATGGAGTCGCTGACCTTTGTTCATGTCAAGGTGCGGGATGATCGAGTAAGTCTCCATTTGTATATTTATTTAGGGTTTAGATTTGGATATCAACTTTGGAGAAATTGAAGCAAAAAATGGCATATGGAGTCGAAGACAGAGTAGCCATTGCTCAGAGTATCAACGACAAAAAAACGGACCATGGAGTCATGGAGCAGGGCTGATGGTCATCACCAATGGCGTGATGGGAATCTGGACCAATACTTCACATACTGTTCATGTATCAACTTTGCTAAGCCTAATACTGGATGAGCCAAATCACTGATACTTTATACTTGACCATCGTTAAATACGGCTCGTACTATTTTAACGATGACAAACATTTCTTTACTGTTTGGTGGTGACTGGAACCATGGAATTTTCAATGACTTTCCATTCATATTTGGAATTTCAGAAAATCCCAACTGACGAACTCACTCCATCATTTTTCAGAGGGGTAGGTAGGTATACCACCAACCAGCAATGGTTAAAATTCCCATAATGGTCAACCATAACCACCACTATTAACCACTATTAACCATTATTAACCACTATTAACCATTATTAACCATTGAAACCATCAACCAGGTTATAGTTATTCACCATCATTAACCATCATCATAACCATTAATATTAACCATATATTAACAGTATATTAACCATAGGGGTAGGCGAAAAACCACCAACCAGTTGATCCCGTCGGGTCAGCCCTCGTTGCTGTCGGAATCACCTGGCGAGGTGTGTTTCGTCGCCCGAGGCCAGGAGCAAAGGGCGTTTGTAAAGGTTTCTCGGGGTGATATGACAATGTCTTGGTAATATGTGCATATCAACAATATATATCATATACACTATATGATATATGTGCCAGTAAAGATTATATATATCAGTATAAATGCCCATATGTATATATATATTATCATATTATCATATTATGATATTATCATATTATCACATTGTCATATTATCATATTATTATATTATTATTTGCCATTAGTATACAGATATCAGTAATATATGTATGATATATGTAGGTCGACTCGCCAAGGCTCAAGCTGCTTGGGATGTCACTCACGGCACCTTGGCTGCCGAAGGAACTTCCCCATTTTTTCAGCCGTTGGAGCGACGAGGAGTTTGCCAAGCACATAATGGTCATGGATATATGTATATATATGGATCAATACCTATTGTTTATAACTCCAATAACTATGGTTTATGGTACAATGGGATCTATAAATCAATTTATGACTATGGCTATGGATCAATACCTATGAAAATACAATTTTTAATGGGATGAACATCCATAAATCCCAGCTATGACTTGGGGTTCACTAGGTACCAGGGTTTTGACACACTGCCATATATGTATATACATATGTATAAAGGGGATAGAATGGAACTGGATATATGTCGTTATATTATATTACTATGATCTACTATGTAGGTCAATGTTTGTTGATATTTTAGGGAACATGCTGATCATCCAATGGATTTAGGGGTATAGCATCGAACTATCGTCCGGGAAATACCTTTCGGCAACTTTTTGCTATGTATTATATATATATATTTTTTTTCAAAAGTCAACTTTACATATATATATACAGTATATTATAGATAATGCCATAGGAGTCAAAGCCCCTGGTAGCTGATTTTCACTTTGGTTTTCACATCAATAGAACTTCGGAGATGACATTGGATGTTGTTCATCCCCGTATCAACCGATGGTCCCTAAGCGGCGTAGCGAGCAGGATGACAGCATCCGGCTTCCCCTGTGATACAGAGATTTTTTTTGATAAACCCAAGAATGAACCATACCACATTGCCACATGCTATCATATGATATCATGGCTTTGCCTGATAGGATGCTCCAAGAGTTGCTGCTTCAGAATGATGTGTCTCATTCAAAATGGGGTGTCCCATTCTCCATCGGGGATCAACACCAGACCCCACAAAGGGGGCTTACCCACCGGAAATCGAAAAAAACAGTGGAAAATGGCCCATAAAAAAGGGGAGATTTGATAAAAAATGGTGATTTTCCAAAGCTTGTGGCTCCTCAGACAGCTTCGAGTTTGCGCCAAACGCCAAACGTCAAAACATCTCAGACATCCTGCCAGATGAACATGCTCAGGTGCCAAAATGCAGGATGTTGTTGTGTTCCTAACCATCTTCATGCACCTCCCTGAATTTTTGTAAAACCAACACATGGTCATTATAGATTCAACCTGCTTTTCCTTCATAGGTCATGTTTTTTTCTCGGTTTTTTCACCACAGATGCATCTTCCCAGCAATGGCCGGTTGAAGGTGGAAATTCGTTGGGCCATTTCAGGATCCAATCTGAATACGATTCAGGCTCATAGCAATGACACAGTGCGTGCCCTGGAACAACAGATTCTTCCGCAGGTCGGTGCCGGAACGGCCGTGAAGCTGGTCTTTGAGGGTCGAGTCCTAGCACCACAGGAACGGCTGGGTGAAGTGTTGAGTGCAGCCAATAACTCAGTACTGGACGTGATTTTCCGCAGGAGCCAAGTATTTACCGCGTCCATGGATGGAAATATCAAGATCTGGGGAACGTCTCAAGGCGAATGTCAAGCAACACTGGTTGGGCACCAATCTGCGGTGACCAGTTTGGCTTTGTCTGCTGACAATCAGTACCTGGTCTCCGGTTCGGAAGATTGCACTGCACGTATTTGGGATGTAGAGACTCTGGAGTGCCAACACGTCCTGTCTGAACATTTTGAAGCAGTTCATGCAGTTGCAATCTCTCCAGATCAAAGGCGTAGGGCTTCGGAGCCACATACTTGGTTCCCCCAAAAAACACCTCAAAAAGTACTGAGGCTGATCAAGTAGCTCCAAAGCTTTAGGCTCATGGCCACTCGACTTCTGGAAGCCATTAAAAATCATTTAATTTAAAAAAACCGCCATGGGACCATGACCTTTGAGCTTGGGCCTCAAAATCCAGGTCCCTTGGTATCCCCTGGGGGGATTGGGGATCCCCTGGGTCAGGTTGGTGGTCACTGGTGGTGCCGATCGTGTGGGGATTTTATGGAGCCGCGATGGGTCTCCACAAGTGGCCTTGGAGGGACACTGCGGGTCCATCCAAGCGGTGGCCTTTTCACCGGCAGGCACTGGACATGACCCATGGGCAAACAGTTTTGGTTCGCACTAGCCATTTTTGGTTGGTCAAATGTGTATGTTTCTTCCATTTTCTTCGGCATTTTTGGTGCTTAAACCCAATCTTTGGCTGGTTGTCTGCTATTTTGGAGCCTCCGAATCGCAGGGGCAACCATCCTGACAGCCTCACTTGACTGCTCGGTTCGCTACTGGAGTTCAAGGACAGGCTTATGCGTCATGGTGGTGCATGCGCACGAGCAGGGTGTCCTGCCTGGCCTGGGCTTTTTTCGAATGGGAAAATCTTGGGGAATCATGGGATGTAGAATGGGGTGATAACTTTTCGTTAATTACAAGTAGAGGGATGAACCAGTTCCCCAGACTTTTTTGGCGGTGTATTGAAGAGGAAAGGCATGTTCAAGTGATGTTTTCATGATTTCCCTGGAAAGGGCGTTTCGCTCCTTGGAAGAAGGGCGACCCAGTTGCGCGTGTTGATTTATATTACCCCATCTAATGTATAGATATATCCAACATAATTCCAACATAATTCCAACAGTTATTGTAGTTATAAACGAATATCAATCCATCATTCCGAGGCCATTTCTTGCAAAGATTGCCCCAGCACTGAGGACAACATAAACCTGACAATCATAACTATGATGATGCAATCATAACAATGATCCACGAGCCAGTTCCTATAACCTTATATGCATCACCACAGCTGCAAGGTATCTATTCCGGTTCCTTCTCCAGCGACGGAACCTTAGTACTGACCAGTTCCTGTGATGGATCCGTTCGTGTCTGGAAGGCGGGTGTGGTGAAGCCTCGTAGCATCAACGCAGCTCATTCGGGCTGCGTCTATGCTGCTGCCTTCTCACCGAGTGGCCGACTGGCGACAGCAGGCTGGGACCGAACAGCCAAGATCTGGGATCTGCACAGTGGCCGTTGTCTTCATGTGCTGCGGGACCATATGGGACCGGTCTATTCCGTGTGCTTCTCCCCTGAGGGCAGCAATGTCCTGACAGCTGGGAAAGACGGCACAGCCAAGATCTGGTCGGCCGCAGGGGAACTCACGTTGACGTTGAAGGGCCATGATGCTCCGGTGAAGTGTGCCATCTTCAGCCATGCCTGAAGCCAAGTGGCAAAGTTCCCACATGTGGCTGGAAATTGCTTGGATTCGGCTGAAAATGACGATTGCCTGCGGCTCCGTTTTGGGTCGTCACTTTTGACTACATAGACATAGACCATCATAGACCACATACATATTTGCATATGGCCCAGACGTGATGATTTCACTGATGACATGCAGGTTTCCTTCATAGTGTCCATTGTTGGTGGTCCATGCGGTATTTTCGGACATCAGAGCTCCATATCGATCGGACTTCTCTGCCCATGTGTGCTTGATGATGTGTATCTCACTGTTGGTGAAGTCTTCACCTCTCACCCTGGATCGGGACCCACAGTGATTTCCAGCAGTTGTGTTGCCTCATTTCAGTTGGTTGAGACCCAAGTTATGTTGCTACAAGTCTCCCGACTCTCCATTTGTGGTGATTTCGCATCCACATCTGGTCAACTCCACCTCCTTGCTTAGTGAAATCGCAATTTTTGTTGGTCAAATCCCGATTTTGCCTTGCTGATTGAAATCCATTTCCATCTTGTTGGCTGAACCCCCCAATTTCTGTTGAATTTCAACTCATCATTCTGGCTTTTATTATATAGGCAATTCTACTTTTTGGTCGTTAAAGTCTTTGTTTTTTGTGCTTTTTGTCAAAGTGCAAGTTGCTTGAAGTCCCACTTTTGAGTGTTTGGAATCTAGGTTTCTTGGTTGATATCCCCAGTGTAGTTTGACCGCCTATTTTTCTTGCTTGAAATCCCACTTTGATAGATTTGATCAAGTCATCAATCTTTGACTGCGTTTTTGTAGCCTCAAATCCCAAGCTTTTCTGTGATTTCCAAGTTTTTGGATGGTAAAACATGGTAAAACTCTCCATTTTTCCCAAGGTTTGACATCTCCATTCGACCGCGCCGAGGTCTGGAGTGGATTGACCGCCAGATCGATGCCAAGGCACGGCGTCGCGAGGCCTGCGAGTCGAGGCGGGGGCCATGGGACTTTGGGCATGGTTAATTCAATGGCCATTTCAGGAACCTAAATTGGAGGTACCTACAAAATATGGCCTTATATGGTACAGTACCTCCATTTTAGGATCCTGGAATTCCCATTGATTAATGGTTAAAAATGGGGATTTTTGGAGGACAGATGAGGGATTTGAGGGAGTTTCACCGAGTTTCACCTATGAAAAAATGATAAGAAATGGGCTGGAGGTCCAACATGAAGCTTGAAGCTATGAAATTGGGGATTTCAACTTTCCATGAAAATCCTGGAGCCGCTAGGCAAGCACATTTAGCTGATCTTCGACGTCTTGTGGCACAGCGTAGCGGTCACAGTGGTGCTGGGTATACAGTTTTGTTCCGTGGTGCCCCGAATGATAGCCAAGTTGGTTTGTAACTAGGTTCACTGTGGTTTATGGCGGGTAAATCTGCGGTTAATGGGGTTTATGAACCAACTTGTAACTTGGGGGGCACTACCTCGTATCTAGGATGATTAATTTCATAGTCCCAGTCCCCTACTACGTTTGAGAATTGAGGATGGTTTATTTATGTTATGGTATTCTGATGCATTGTGGATTTTGCATTATTTGAAATATTTGGGAACATATTTTTACATATCCACCAAGTTGCAAAACTTCCTTGTTTTTTTTAAGATTATCAAATTCACTTTCATTTTGAGATTTGAATATTTTTTTACTATCGGGTGATTCCCTTAAAATGGGCCACCATACGCAAAGATATCCCTTTCTATCTGCGGATTATATGGCCTTTCCCCTAAGATTTTAGATTGTAGATCAGTTACAACTCCATGTTTCATTGGATTCGTTTGCGGGAATTCGTGTAGGGAACCATGGTTTTCCCAGTCAAGAATATCCAATTCCGGGAAAAAAACATATATATATATATCTATCCAAGATCCCTTCCAAAGTTTTCAGCACCCCATCATCTTGGCCAAGGTGATGAGAACATGGCGACCTTGCAGGTCCTGGATCAGAGAACTTTGGGAATTTCCGAAAGATTTGGGGAATTTTCCCTGATATTCTGCAAAAAATATCAAACAAATGGTCTCAAACCAGAGCCGTTTGCCTTTTTGTGCATATTTTTTTGGAGCCCCTTAGGTTGGGTTTGGCGATTCTTGTTCGGGCAAGTACCCACTTTTACCACATCTAGTTTTTATACATTGCCCTTTCGTCGATTAACGTGAACCCGATGAATAACAAACACCCCTGTTTACTCAAAAAAGGTACATATATTTTGTTTTTTTTTGCAGCTTTTCACTAGTGTTTTGCGGAGAAGCCAAAATGTTTTTATCAACTAGGTAGACATTCGATCCCCAAATTCTCCAAATTTCATAGTGGTTTGTTGATAAATCCCCATTTTTTCCAGGATTTTCCATGCCAATCCCCAACTTCTGCAGCTGATTCCGACATTGGTCGACATTGGGTCGACATTGGGTCTCTGGAGGCTCCGGAAATCTCGGCACGTTCCACCAGCCGTTTGTCCATCCTGGAGGTGGGATGACCACTGGAGGATTTTTTTGGGGTAAAACTACCAAAATGCCATGGAGTTTTAATCCAATCATAAACGTTTTTTTTTTTTTACATTTTTTTTTTGGTCGACCTTTTGGAAGTTCAAGTTTTTCGATGGGTTGAATGGGTGTCTATTCCAGTCTGATGCCATTTTTCATGGGTCTATCCGAATGGGATGGGAGGTAATCCCAAATACATATTATGTAAGTATATATATATATATATATGTATATATATACATACATACATATATATATATGTACATATATATATATAATATACACAAACATATAATATATAGTGGCAACCTTGATATCCTTTCTAGCCAACAATCAGAGTAGCCACCGTGCTTTCAGGATGAGCATGAGGAACTCAAAAAGCAGGCGGTTCCAAGCGTTGCCAAACGCTTGGCGGTGTTTGACGCCTCCAATTTTTTGGGGCACCAGGTGTTCATCCGATTTGGATGATGGAAACTATATTGACTTCCTGACATTGAACCAATGCTCGTAAAACCGATAAAAGTACGGCAAGATTCTTTTGCTACTGGAAGCTGTACATGGCAAGGTTGGTTTCGTTTTCATTCAGTCTTTAATAAAATTTAATTTCAGGGCTGTGGCAAGGTACTCTTCTAACGATTGCAGAATCCCTAATTTCGTTGTCCACACAGGTGGAAGCCGAGCGATTGGAATTGCTCAAGGTGCTCCACTGAGACGGCCCGCGGCATGGCAATCTGACATGGCAATGGAACATCCCCTAATTTTTTCTGCTGAAGCAGATGAATCCTCATAAAATTCCAATAGAATTCCCATTGTTGGTGAGGATTGTTTGAATCAAACCATATTCTATCTACTTCCTGATGATGATATTTATGCATAGATTATATTCAAACTGTGGATGTTCTGCAAGGTGCGTGCTAACTTGCAAGTGGAGTGTGAAGAACGAGTGCAGGAGGTGTGGTTTTTCAGCCGATGGCTGGCCATTTATTCCATCCAGGGTCACAAATAAATAATATATAAATGGATGGACCATGGATAACCTGGGGTCATGACATCAGCGAAACTTGGATGCTGACGATTCTGACCTGACGCTGAAGGTTGATCCAAAGTCCTTCAAAAACGGGTCACTTCATCCATTTTGAGTTGGGGTGTCCCCCAATTTTTGGACCAAGTACACTCTGGTAATTTAACATAGCTATTGAAAATGACCATTTATAATGGATTTTCCCATCAAAAATGGTGATTTTCAATAGCTATGTCAGCCATTACCAGAGGGTACGCTTTTTGCAGAACAAGAAAAACATCCAAGATCTGGAGTTGCAGGAGAGCCGGCAACATGCCCTGGCTCTGCAGCAGGCTGGTGCAAGCTTGGTAGGGACGAATGGCCCAACATGGAACCCATGAAACACATCATTTCAGATGAAATCCTAAGGGTCATAGATTCTAAAGCCAAAGCCGATCTAAATGCTATTTGAGTAGCTGAACAACCACCACTCGAAGCTGAAGAACAACTCCGAAGGGGTCACCCTCAGCGTAGGCGGCCAACGAGCGGTCCAGGGATGCAGCAAATCAACTTAAAATGCTGCAGGCGGGGATTCCGGCCCAGGTCTTTTGCAGCAAACAACGACGTCCTAAAGTCATGTCTAGGAAAGTCATCCAGCTGGATGTTGACGCCAGGCCTCCTTAGAACAAGAAAAGCAGCAGCACAGAATGTCCCAGGAAGCACAACAGCTGGCAGGCGATGACTTGATGGGCTGGTGAATCATGAGTGAGTCAGCAACAACCATGTTGAGATACATAGCATTGATGTACATATATCATATATCATATGACAATACAACTATGTCCACACCAGCGAAATTGGGGTTCAAAAGGATTTCAACCAGGAAGGATCGCGAAGAAAAAGCAGAGATTTTTTTCGGAAACAGAATGTGTAGTTCACCACATTCAGATTTAGATCTTCATCCTCGTCTCAGTCCAAGTTCATACTGAAATCGGTCTCATTCATAGTTCAAGAGGTAAAATACCCAGATACCTCGTGTTTTTTCCCCTCAAGTATTTTGATATATCTGGGCAAATTACATTGCAACCTCGCTGGTAGTACATCACTGTGATGATTAGAATTCGGAGAATCATCCGCAAACGGCCTCACTTTTCAGGTTAGTGAATAGTGAAAAGTACGATTTTTCCATATATATATATGTGGGTCATATATGTATAGTATAGTATATATACATGGGTCTGTCTGCCACGGGGTATACCACCTAAACAGCAATTTAAGAAAAGGATGATACACCACTGGATTCTGGGCTTATCTTCAGACAAACCCATACTTAGACCCTCCAAGTACTCCAAAAATGGGTAAACGTCCCAAATAATCATATTCCAAGTGCTTGTCCTCCACTGTATATCCAATAATGGGTGTATTACCTATAGCAATGGATGTATCACCAAAACAATAGTTGGTAATAGTAGTTGTTAATAATAGTAGTTGGATAGTTGTTGATAGGTGGTGTATTCTCAAAGTAAAAGTAATGTAGTACCAAGTAATGGGTGTATATATATGGATGTGGGTCAAAATGGAAGACCTAGGGGACCACAGATGTTAGTCTAGTTTAGTATTCACCATCCAATTATTGGGGTACCTAATTTTGACCCATACCCATATATATATAATATCCAAACTTTTCCAGGCACTTGGACGGTCTAGGTCTATGTACCTTTTTTGTGTAGTAAACCCAATGATGCATCCCCGCTACCATACATGGCACAAACCATCCCCACAAGTTGTTGCATTGAGTCTGGCATTGGTTCTACCACAGTATAAATATATAGTCATCCCCAAATAGATGGAAAAGTAAATCACCTATATATATATATATATAATATCCGGCTTGTTGTCAACTCATCCGGCTGCGTTTCAGGCGCACGTGTGAGGCATTTGGAGGTGCAGGGATTCTGTGGATTCTGTGGATTCCTGGCAATGCCATTCCAAGAAGCCAAGCCGCGGCTGTCATGCGAAATCACTGATCAACTGGTGGGGATTTTTTGGGGTCCAATTCATCTTGAGGTGTCTGTGCACCACAATCTATGGGATTTTGATGGATTTTGTAGGGTCTGTCAGCCTGTGGCCAGCCAGGAAAAGTCCCAAAACATGATGGCAGAGAACCAGATGCTGCAGCAAAAGGCCAAGATTCCACCAAGATTCCTGCAACGTTGCTGTAGCTTTAGGGGTTGCTGTGACCATACTTAGCCATTGTTTGATAGGTTCCAGATGGAGAATGGTTACTGACCTGGTGCTGGTGGATTTCTGCCACATTTTATTGATCCCATTCCCATTCCACCACCCAAACGGAACAGATTTCTGAGGTCCGATAGTCGGATAGTCCCCATTCCGAAACAGCAATTTGCCAAGTGTTTCTCACTGCAGATTCGGGAGATGGAGATGGAACAGTCTGCCTTCTTGGAAGTTCAAGACAAGTCAGAGGACTTCAGATCCCGGGGTCCGCTCTGTAAATGGTTAGGAAGGTGAGAATTTCACCCTGGGATATAGGGCCTTCGAATTGGCCAAGGAGGAAAGACGGTCTCTGCTTTCGCGACTGCAAGAAGTGGAGGCACCATTTCTGGTCTAACATGGAGGCATTTCTGATCATTTCTGAAGCCTGAAAACGGGTTTCAAGACAAGAAAGGAGGAGGGCATATATGAATATATATATATATATTATAGATAGATACATTAAGGTGGATCTAGCACGTTTTTGACCCTTCTCTGTAGGACCTTCATCACGAAAGCTAGCTTCTGCTAGCTGAAGTCCCTCTTGCTTTGGCAAGGTATCTGGCAGGGGCTGGAATCGCCAATCACGTGAAAGTTTTCAGTTAACTACCCCCCGTCCCCCACCGCCTGTTTTTTCGGAAGCAGTTTTGCCGCGGGTCAATCCCCCCTGAGACATCGTCGCCATATCGTCACCATCAGCATCATCAGCATCATCAGCATCATCAGCATCATCAGACTTACTCTCACACAGCTGTCACCACACCTCGTCCTTTTTCCCAAACCTTCCCAGGTAGCTTTCGTCTCTTAGCCTTACTCCTGTAGGTCAGGTTGTACATGTATTCGGACAGTTTCAGGGGTCAATTTGGACATTAGTTTTGGCCAATCCAAGGGAAAGAATTGATATGGTTTTATCGCAATTTTGGCCAAAATTTGACGCTTTTGTTTTGATTCTTCGTTTTTAAAGGGTTATTTGGATGCTGGTTTTGAAATATTTGAGCCACCTACTTTGCCCCCCAGCTATCATCAAATAGGGGGCAGCATGGCCTCCTCCCAGTGGGGCCACATTGCAAGCCTAGAGTACAGATTTTGTCGCTGTAAAAGCTCCAAATAAGGTCGACATGAATTGATAAAGTCTACGTGATGTCCAGATTGATGTCTCAATTTCAGTACTTAAAGTATAAATGTGTCAGAACGAATGACTAAAACATCAAGTTTTTTTGGGCTCATGTTCGATATTCTGAAAATGCCAAGTTGTGCACTGAATGCAACATGTTGATGGAAAATCACGTGATTTTTTTCAGCTCCGATGGACCGTTCTGAACCGATGAAATGAAAACCCGCAGACTTTGATCGCCAGTCCCAGCGAGATAGTGAAATAGGCTCCTTACAAGAGGCGCACAGCAGGAGCCGCGTCCGGCTCGGGGTGTGGCTGAAAAAACACACGTCATTGGGGAAATGAGAATTTTCCAACTTCCAACTTCCTGTTTCTTCTTTTTTTCGGATCCTAGTTTCAATGTGTAACCGCTGTCCTCTATTCCCACTGGTTGATTCACATTCAACGCTTGCGCCTGGTTAGCAAGCCCTGAGTGATCCCATCACTATAAGAATGCATAGCTCTTATAACTTACAACCAGGGTTGGCCTATCACTGGTTATTCACTGGTCATAACTTATAACTATGGTTATGAACCAGAGTTTGTGGCCTGATCCTTCGTCAAAACAGCCAGAGGATTCGCAGCCTCCAAAGCGAAAAAGAGACACTTTCGGAGGTGGAGGCTGAACTTGAGTCCCAGCCTCAGAGAAGGTTTCAACAGAGACATGTCTGAAAAGCCTACACGAACATCAGGGTTTGACCAACAAACATTTGGGGATGAAAAAAGTGGTCCCACTGGGCTGGGCGAACCAAAATTGAATTCTGGAGAAATCTGTCCATGGAGTAACACAAAGCAACTAAAACAACTGGAGGTTTTGGGAGCATCGGGAAATGGTGACCAGCGAGTTCAGATCATGATCATTGTCAGCTGTAAACTGTGCCATTTAAGTGGAATTCGGAATGGTACCCAGCTATTCTCCAAGTCAACTGAGAAGCACCTGAATTTAGTCACATAGTTCAGGGCTGCAATCACAAGTTTTCCACAAGAGGTGATGTTTGAAAAGCCACGAAAAGGAAAGGAAGTATAGGGGGAATCTCACTTACATCAGCTGAGCCATGACATGTTGGTACCTTTGTTGGCTATGACATGTGGCCTATGCCACCTGGGTTCATGTGTTTTCTTTTGAAGAACCCCCATGCAGAATAGCTATCAAGACCATCCATTTCTGCATGGCTCAATGTCCTTATCCAACCTCAGGGGCTTCTCAGGAGATCGAGAATGGAGACGGAAGAACGAGAGAAGGAATTGCGGGAAGCGCTAGATGCTCAGTGGGAAATCCCCAAAATGGAGAAGTTTCGTTGGCAGGTTTGATGAATTTGGAGGGTATCAGGATTTTTGTTTAGCTATATTATCTATATTCCAGCATCCGGTCATCCATCAGCAAAAATGCAAACCGCAAACCTCTTGCATGTTGTAAAACCTGGCAATGTATCTGGCCACATCTTCACTGGCCGACCTCACCATGACCACTGCTTCTCTTTGGCTGAATCATTCGAAAAAGGGCACAACATTTCAGATTTGTGAATGATCATGACTGGTTGGTGGTTTGGAACATGAATTTTATTTTTCCATATATTGGGATTTTCATCATCCCAAGTGACGAACTCCATCATTTTTCAGCGGGGTAGGTCAACCACCAACCAGAATGTGTTCCCATGATTTAGCACGTCGCCACTCGAAATCGCAGGCGCCAGGAGGCCAAGGAACTTCAACAAAGGTTGGAGCACAGTCACAACGCTCAGTTGAAGGCGAAGGGACTGAAGGGACTGAAGGAACTGAAGGGACTGATTTTTGGGTATTTTCGAAATCATGATTTCTTTACAATGGGAATGTGTGTATGTTAAAATATGGTGGTTTCCTAAAATGGAGGTAACCGCATATCATCCATGTCAATAGGAGTTTCCCTTATAACTTATAAACCATCAATTTTTGGGTACCCCTATTTATGGAAACCCATATATATATATATACATATCAACGAAACATGGGGGTTTGCCAATCAGAAAAATGATGACTTACAAATGAAATTTGGGGTTGACAATTAAAAGCATCGGAGTCAAATGGGGTTTTTCTCCGAGTCATTGGGATCGAAATACATCTATAATCATGTTGGAGCTGAGCTATAAAAGTTATAGCTTTGCAGCAGATTGTACCTGTGAACCCACAACATTTCGAGCGATCTTGAATAGGAAAGATGGGAAAGATGCAATTTTTGACAGTGATGGGCCTGTTATCCAAGTTGTGCAAACTAATGTCGGTTTATCCGAAGTAGGGGTACCCAGCAATATCCACTGCTTTATCATCATTCCCCCCACTAAACCAAATTACTACAAAGTGCTGCTGCCCTAGTTATGTTTGTTTATTGACCAAGCTAACTGTAGGTGCATTCACCATAAACCCTAGTTAAATTGGCGATAACTAAGATATTTGCTAACTTATTCAACTAGTAAACCATATCTAAGATCAATTTGGTAAACATGGCATATATATATGTATATATATAAGTATCCCCTAGTAACTTCCATATATTACAACCATAAACATTGCTGGAGTGGAATCCCAATTTGGGTTCCCCTGGTGCAGTGCCAGGCTGTGGAAAGCCCCACGAGACGACTCTCAATCCTGGAGGCTGAAAAGATCCGCGAGAGCTCTCGGTGCGGTAAAACTCTGTTACCGAAAAAAGATTGGTTTAAGGGAAAATTTTCAGGATTCACCCCATAGAAAAAATAGGAAAATCGCTGGTTTCCGGTGTAGATTTTCCCTTAAACCAATTCATTGAACAATGAAATTTCTTTCTTGGGAGTGCCCATATCTCAGATATCAGACGTCTTGGTCAACTTTTGGAGGTTTACCACCCAATTTCTGGGTGGTCAACTGGTGAACTATGACAGCGCCAGGGTGGACATGAAGAGCTGAGAAAGCAGGCGACAGATCGACAGATTCAGCAGCCAGGGCTTTTGAAGATTGGGATGCAACAAAGCCGCCAAATTACTTGGTGATTTAATGGTGATTTGATGGCTGATTTAATGGTGATTTAATGGGATTAATCAACAAAATTGGCTGATCTTATTTGGACAATCACTCTTGAAACTGGGTTGCCTCGTGCTCTAGTTGACTGGTGAACAATCCAAAATTTTACAGAATAGAGCAAGCAGGTAGTATGCAAGAAATATGGTGTCATGTACATCGCTCTTCTGTTAGGCGAAAGCAATGAACTTTGGGACACATCCAGCCACGGAACTATTGATTATTGCCCTCCCAAGATCCTTTGTGGATGTGAGCTGTGCTTGTCATTTCCGGTCCTTGCTAGGTTGAGAATGAGCGGATCGAATTGCACAAGGCCCAGCTTTTTTTTTTCGGACTGTGGGGCTGCAGAGTTGGAGACCACCCATATTGGGAGATGGTCATCAATCCATTAGGCATCGAAAAATACCCATCAAAGGATTCCCATGGCATGGGATGACTCATTTTTATCTGTTTGACATGGCTTGAATCTGATCCTTCCAGCATGGGGCATCCGCCTGTTTCTTTCAGGTGCGAGCCAATCTGCAGGTGGAGTGCGAACGACGTTTGCAGGAGGCAAAGTGCGGAAGGGCCATGGAGGATCCTGATTTCAAATTGGGTAGGGGTCCATTTTTGGAAAAGTAAGATTGACCAAGTTCACACAAGTTCTTTTCGAAGCACTTTCAATATCTTTCAATTATGAAGGAATACCCTCTGGTAATTTAACAGTTTGCTATTGAAAATGGCCATAGAAATAGTGAGTTTTCCCATTAAACATGGTGATTTTCCCATCAGTTATGTAACAGTTTACCAGAGGGTAGCCCTGTGATCAGATCATCAAAGTAGATCTTCATAGATTTTCCCTTCAACGTAATGATGTGGAAAATCTTCAGCTGGCTATTGAAAATGGCCATTTATAGTGAGTTTTCCCATTAAAAATGGTGGATCTTTCCATAGTTATGTTAGTCATTACCAGGCCGGGTTTATGTCACGAGAACTTCTGGTGGAATTTTTGGCTCCCAGTCATCCAAGTCATCCACCGAGCCAGGAACGTGCTTTGGCGGAGTCTGTCAAGGCTGGATGCCCCAAAATCATTACATTCCTAAGTCATGGGGATACCCCAAACCGTCCAAGTCATTGGATCATTGGATCAGAAACAACGTCCTGGTGACCATGGTGGGCTTTTAATCATTGAAGCACCATACTAAGGAAGAATGGCAATGGGAGTTTGGGGTACCCGAAAGCTATTTTCAACACCAGAAACTCTCGAATGGTGGATGATGATCTATTCAGCGCCGCTGAAAGCAGGGTTGGATTCCACAAAAAACAGTGACACCGTGACACCCCCAATTTTCATTGGATAAATCGGATCAGTTGACGAAACAAATCGTCTCTGGGGTCAGCAACTTCACCACCAGCAGGAGAATCGACAGCATGCCTTGGCGCAAGAGGCGATGAATCGCGATGACTTGAACTGGGGCGGCCATGTGTTTTTCAAGAGAATCCTTTACCGCCTTTACCCTCTGGTAATTTAACAGTTTGCGAACTTGAACATGGCCATTTATAGTGGATTTTCCCATGAACAATGGTGATTTTCCATAGCTATGTAACAGTTTACCAGAGGGTAACTGAATTATCCGCAGGACCTTCAAATGAGCTGCCTCATGTTAGCTGCACAACTGGCCGAGCATTTGCTGCTCGGCCATTGTTCACCCATGGAGGCTGCCAATCAACGCCTGAGAGAGGATGCTCAACAACTTCGGTTGCTACAGGAGAGTGGGATCAACATTTCGGGGGCTTCAACTGGTTATCTAGCCTGTGAAATGGGTCCGCCATTTTTATAGGTCTTGACAATAAACGCTGAATTCTGAGGGTCCGTTGGTGCCCCAATGACTTGAGCCATGGCGATTTCGAAAGCACAGCATTTTTGGTGCAGACTGGAAAACGACTGCAGGAGCGCTTGAGAGAAACCGAGGCCAACTTAGAGCGTGAAAGGCAGCAGCGGATGTCGCAGGATGCCCACCATGAAGCAGGTGACTGGGCCTGGGCCTTTTGTTGTGCTTTGACTTCGGGGATGGCCTGGTACCTCTATGGAATGCCTAACCCAAGCTCCTGAGCTTCAAGACCTTCATGGAAATTTGCCAATCAGACACAGGAGTCAAGGTAGAATCAATTCAGAGTAGGTTTCAAAACTCTACACTCACTACTTTAGAATTTGTTTTGGAGAAGAACTGAGGTTTTGAAAGCTAATCTGAATTCCTTGTTTCAATACGAAACAATTCAGTTCTTGCAATGTATTCTTGAACCAGACGGAAGGCACTTGGAGTTGTTAGCAATTGGATGGAAGTAGCTGTACCAGTGCAACTGGGACAACTATCAATAAGCCAAATTGTAAGATACACCCAGCTGTTAATTTTTTATTGTATATGGCTAGCATTTGAACGTGTTTTTTTTTGCCACCTGGTTCCAGTTTTCCACCATGGCAGGTGCTAATCTACGTGAAGAGAATCAGAGCCTGCAGCAGAAGGTTCATTGGATTCTGGAAGTATGAAGTATGTGGATATCCTGGGGAAATCGAATCTAGGACAATCCAGCAACAGTGCAGCTATTTGTGGATCATTTACCTGTTGAACTTGGGTAACTTGCTCTAGGATACAGCACCTGAAACCAATTTTGGTTGGTTACAGCCTCATTTTTCATGGCTATTCTCTCTAAACCCTCAGAAATATCTCCACTTTGGGATGTTCTAAAAATGGATTGCGGAAAAAAAATCCGGCAGGTTCGGCAACTGGAGGTGGAAAACGCGAAACTCGTGGAGTTACAAGTGAAATCTGAGGTGCTTGCATGGGAGCAGACACTCAGGTAAGTTTGGGCCCAAACAAAAGGTACACCTACCTGGAGTTGGATGGTTCTTCATGTTGTGAATAGGATAATTAATCTTGAATGGTTCTTTCAAAACATCTATCTAATTTCTTGAAATACACCAAAATTATCTATCTTCTCAGTCTCATGAGATTCCAACTCCATACTTGGCACGCGTTAGCTTCCAGAGGTATGGCCAAGTTTTAGTCGCCGGGGACGGAAGCAATGGTGGAAGTGTCCAATTTCCAGATGATTGTTTCATCCAGCATAGTCCAATAGCCATTTCCAATTTCCATGACTACCAGAAGGTAGGCCAAAGTTTTTTGCCAAGTAATGAATATGAAATGCCCAATTTTGTCCCTTGGAAGCTCACGTATACCTTCAAGAGAAAGGCAAAGATGGTCTGCCTCTTGGGGATACATCTGATGGTCTGCCTTTCCCAGGAAGAAAGACGGTCCTTGATTTCACGCATCCAAGAAATTGAGGCCAAGGGTATCCCCAGCACACCTCAAAAGCACCGGCTTTTCTGTGCTTCGGATCCGCATGTTCGTCATGTTCGCTGTTGGGATGGTCAGAAAAATCGATAGCGATTTGGACATTTTCCCATTGTACGGAGCATTGTACGGACTCCCCGACTCCCCATATGGGATGGATGACCACAATCCACAGATGCTGGTGACATCTTCCGCTCACTGTCAGTCCCAGCACGAAAATCATCTTGGCTCCTTGCAAGACACGCAATCCAGGACTTGGGCAGGGTCAACAGTGGACCAGACTTGTGAACAAACTCGGGGGCCAAGGTATATACGAGGCATGGATAGTGACATGTATATAATTATTCATAAAGGGCGAAATACAGTATATGTATATACATGTATACACTGTATATGTATATGTATATGTTTATGTTTATGTTTATGTATATATATATATATATGTATATATATGTATATATATATATATGTATATATATACATACATACACATGAATTGAATGGGGGACTAGTTGTTTGAGATCCCAACTGCAATTGCAATGTACTGCATGAAACCTGTACAGCCCAGGTGTACTTGGGAGTGGGTCTGAAAATGGGGATTTAGCCCTATGGCAATAATGGGGAGATGATCATAAACCAATGGATTCAGACAAACTGGTGATATTGTTTGGTGATTCAGATCAAGTAACCAGATTATCAGTACTTATCACCAATAAATGGGAGATACTGTGGATGGAAGAAATCCTGCACCAGTTAATAGATGGTTTATCCTATTATTTATAGGGTCTCAACCATCTAAGGTGGTGCAGGATTTCTTCCATCCACAGTATCAATCAATTAACCATATTATCAGTACTTATCACTTATCAGTGATAAGTACTGATAATCTAATCTGGTTACCAATAAATGGGAGATATCAATCAATTCAGACACTCATTCCGCGGCTGTTTTTATCGCCATTCCACGGATGATCTAAGCCTTGGCGGATGGCACCGCAGGATGCGGCTGCTGCACTCGGAGAAAGAGGCGCTGTTGGAAGAGATGGGACAGCTGAAGCCGCATCCTCAGCCAGCTTCCTCCCATGATGGACCATCGAATCAAGGGAAACTTGAGGATCAGCCATGAAATTTTGGGGGTAATTTCGATGTTTCGAAATTGTTTGCAGATTCGAGATTGTATATATATATATATAGGGTGTATATATATATAGGGTATATATATACATATACATATATATATATATATACACAATTACATGTCATGAGTTATATTATATCAAAAAATATCAAACAGTAATATATGAGGATGTGTGAAAACCTTGACCCGTATCCATTTATATATAGAGGATATTTATTTGCATATATATGTGGATATATAAGACACACAGATCATGAACGATGATCCGATGAGAACTGGAGCTTAGCATTTGGGTTAAGTGGGGATGGGTGACTCGTGGGGGTCATGCGAAGTGTTGTATTATAACTGGTTTAGATATATCCTGTGGATAAGCCAGGGATTGTGGGTAATACTATATATATATGGATATATATATATATATATATATCATATATATATGGATAATTGGCTTAGATATATCCTGAGGGTCATTCGCTTAATCGCTTAATCGCCTATCATCGCTGATCAGCCAGGTGGAATTTGGTCAAGTCAGTTGGATCAGATTCACCCCGGGGGGATGGTCATGGTTCTCATGGACCACTATGAAAAACAGGGGGGTTTTGCTATACCCAGTTTTTTTTTTGAATCCCGTTGGTATGACCAGGTGACCCTGGGTGACCCTGGCACATCGAACTTGACTGAGTTCGGCAGGAGCAGCCAGCGGGAGAAGGAAGAAGCTGAGAAGGATCTGCTGGAAGCGTTAGAGCCTTAGATCCATCATCCCGGTGCTAATCAGCTGCATGGTTTGCTGGTGATTTCTCACTGTGTTTTTTTTCCCAAAAAAAACGCCAGTTGAGTTCGGGGACTGGGTTTTTGTGGATAATTCTGACTGCAAACTGGTGGGCTAAAACGAATCAATTTGACTTTCGAGTTCACTGAATAGTGTATTGCTTCAAATTTGAGATTCATTAAATAGGCTGGTTTGTACCAAGACTTGATCAAACCCTGCGGGCTGGCATGAAAACGCCAAGACTAGAAATGAATCATCAGCAATCTTTCCAAGATTCGATCATGATTCAGTGGGGAGTTGACATGCATGGTTTAGGTCCTTTGGGTTTCATGGATCCAGACTGTACTTATTGAAATGGCAACTGTCCCCTTTAGTTCCCCATCTTTGAAAGGCGATGCACGCACCAAGGCAGACTCTGGTGCAGCAACTGCAAAGAAAGTTGGCAAAGCAAGAGGAACAGGCAAGCTGATGAAGCCCCAACCAAACCCGTTTTCAGCATGGGTTTCTGCTATTCTTGTGTGTAACTGCAGCGAAGTTTCCATACTCATTGGAAACTTGCCCAAGCACCGTTGCCGGAAGAACGCTTTGCCGGCCACTTTGTTTTTGTATATCCTGTAGTAGGGCAGCATGATTGTGCTGACTTTCCCGGCCATGTTCCGGGTGCTGTGGGGCTGGGTCAGAACCCAAATATTTGGTGGGATGAACCTCCATAATTACAGGGTTGGACGACAGGAAAGCCCCATATTTGTGGGTAAAAACCATGCTAAGATTTTATCAACCAAACCAATCCATTGATACCAGTTACCCTCGGGTAAGCAAACATGGCAATTGGAAATCCATGAACATCCTATGCAACTGGGGTTTTCATGGGAATTTCCTTTATGAATTGAGCTTTGAATTTGTCCATTGCCATGTTTGATTACCAGCGGGTAACTGTAGCTCGCCTTCCTGTCACCCGGACCTGAAGCCATATGGCACTTGGAGGATCATCCAGGTGGTTGAGAACGCCGGTGATCGGCTTCACCCCCGTTGATCAATGGCTGAGCTCAGCCCAGTTATGACCAGATCAGTGATCCTTGCAGGTAAGGATCTTCGAAGAACGACACATGGCTCAGGAAGCCGCTGTGTCAGCGTCCCGGCCTCAGATTTTGTTTACCCTTTGGTCGGTAGAGGATACCCATGATTAGCTTTTTAACCGTTGTGAATATTTATTAATACGGATTAATCATGGTTAATAATGATTGTTTTACCACCAATAATTGGATGATTGGGGTGTAAAATCAACCACAACTGGGATATACAGCAATGGGGATATTGATGGGGATATGATAGATATACCTTTTGGTAAGCAAATGTGGCTGGGAAATCCCCGAACTAGCCATGGCGGTTTATAGCTTTGAAAATCATTGGAGTAAATATGGGATTATCCGGCCAGCCACATTTGAATTTCAACATCTTCCACCCTGCTTCCACCCGTAGTTGGGGTGATGCCCAAAAATGCCTCTACATGCTATGGCTCAAATGGGTCAGCTTTAGCAAGGCAAATCAAAGTCAAAGCAGCAAAAGCTTGATTGGAACAGATGGGAATGTGACCATTTTGTGATCGTTTTGAATCAAGATTGCACTTTGGACATTGCATGGCACATATATCTAGAAATGGGAAGACCCCTCAAATCCCTTATTTCATGCTTTTTTGTAGCTAGGCAACATCATGGGTGGAAAGGAGTTTTTTTTTCGCTCGAAAGCTGCATGCATAGATGTTCATTGCGCACGAGCAACTGCCTCTATCGGCTTCCGGTGGACATACTTTCTGCTTTAACCCACCCATTAGAGCCACAAAACAAGGCAGTTTCGTCTGAAGAAGGGAAAACAAGGTAGGGACCGTCTGAAAAAAATGCAGGACACCGAAGTATGTGTAGCTTGTAGACATCGATTTTTTTGAATTTGGCTGGCTGAAAATAGGGTACCCCAATTATTTGATGGTCATAACTGGAGAGCACTGGACAGGTATACAATTTTTTCAGGTCCACATCCATATAACATTATATTTTTTGGGTCATAGATCCCACTATATATATATACATATATATATATACACATATATATATATACATATATATATACATATATATATACATATATATATATATACATATATATATATATATGTCCATAATATCCCCTATAGCAGTTACTATAACATGGTTGCCATCATCAGCTGATGTAATCTCATCCCCTAAATGGTCTTTTTCATATGTGTAAATCTACTAAACCATGTTTTCTATGGGGCGTATAATTAGGATCTTGTAATTCCCGATTTATAGATGATTTTCCCCCAAAAAGCCTCCATTTCTGGATGATTCTTCCTGGATGATTTTTCCTATTAAAACCCCTATTAAAAGCCTACATTTTTGAGTTCCCCCATTCCCCGATTCCGCGAACAACTCTCCCCCATCGCTGAGGCTGGAGTCCCAGCTGGCAGATGAAAAGCAGGCACAGTATCGAAAAAAGAAGATATGTACAAAGGGACTATTTATATGTATATATGTAACATGTTAGATTTATGTCTATATCTATATCTCTATCTCTATCTCTATATATATATGTCTCTCTATTTGTATACTGTATATACATACGTGCAGACATGGATATCAATATTTTATGTGATATGTATATTTAGTATGCATGTGATGTGTGTGGTAAAGTGGACATCGGCCTCGTCAAGAAAGTGTAATTGTTTGTATACGAACATCAATGCATTATCATGAACGAGCAGTGTTCAAGACCCCTGTTGATTGATGATTGGTGGGGGTTCCTAACCTACCCTTGTCATCTTGAGGATTCTCATCCATGACCAGCGAAAACAGTGATAAACAGTGCTTAAAGTTGATTTTCCCCATGATTAATCTCATTCTACCCTCTGGTAATTAAACATGGCAATGGATTTTGCCCGATTTGTAGCTGATTTTTCCATTCAAACCTTCATTCAAAGGTGATTTCCTATTGCCACCTTAGATTACCGAAGGGTACCCTCTGGTAAACTAACATAACTATGGAAAATCACCATTTTTCATGGGTAAATCTACAATAAATGGTCATTTTCAATAGCTATTTTGACATAACCAGAGGCTAATCCCATTCCGATGGAACTCTGTCCCTGCCTCCGTTTGTCGGGTTCTCTTCCAGGAGGCCTCAGAACTGCGGCAGCAAGTGGTGGAATGTCAGAGCGCGGGGCAAAAACTGCAGCTGGACTCAGAGGTGCCATGAAGAACTGAGGTGGTAAACTAACATAACTATGGAAAATCACCATTTATAATGAGTTTTCCCATTAAAAATGGTGATTTTCAATAGCTATGTTAGTTTACCAGAGGGTAAGAACCCCCATTAATCAAGAAATGGTGCCTCACCGATCATGAAAATTGCTGCATACCCTACAAATCTTCCGATTTTATGGCTTACTAACAATAATAAGAACAATAAACCAGTTCGTAGAACATTGGAACTGACCCAAAAGTTATTATCATTTTAATGGGTTAGTTCATAGTAAACAATAAACAATAGTTGGTAGAAGCCCTAACAAATTAACCCATGAATAGAGGTATGGCTTTAACGGTTCATATGGTGACTTTAATGGTGAACCAATAAACATAGGGTATAAATCTAACCCCATAATAGAGATATACCGGGGATCATGAAATAGCAGGGTAAAATATGGACTCATGGGGTATGATATGCGTATAGGTGTCTCAAAAAAGGGGCGTATTTTACAAAATACCCGGTATGATAGAGATTCAACCAAGTTAGATGGTGGTAGAACACCAACCGCAATACATCATTTTCCTAGGGAAGACACATGCGAACTTGGAAATGGGGACACCACTCCACAAGAATGAAGACGTACGAACTCCAAACGCGGGATGGGATCATGGGGAAGTTCCCATCAGTTCATTCGTGAGATTTCATTCGTTAAAAAATGTGGATTTAAGCATCAGAAGTGGGGATTCCACCATTGAAAATAGGAATAGCAAGCGTCAGAATAGGAACCAAAATGACTAAGAATGACTATTATGAGCGTCTACCATCGGCGAATTCAATGGCAGGGACATGCCAGCATAGAACAGGATAAAATGTGTCAAAAAAGCTAGTGGCGTTGATATTTGTGATATTTCTAGTGTTTTTGCTTATACTTATATTATAGATGCCATGGTCAAGTTACATGGTTTTTTTTGGTCGTCACAGCATGAATGGGCCCCAAAAGATCACCAAGTTGATGATTTGGGGCTACATCCATGACTTAGGAAACCTGGAAACCTCCATTTTCAGAATCCCAAAAAAAAATGTTTGGGAAAATGCAGCCATTTTCAACATGTGAAACATGACTGTCAGGCCGTACTGGCAGAAGTGCATGCACTTCAGCAGCAAAACGAGGTTTGGGACCCCATGAATCTGGGATCCAATGCCGTAGCACAAACCATCCCAGAAGCCAACCATTCCCAAGTATCATCCCATTCTTTTCGGGGAGGCAAAAAACAAATCCTTGTGGCGAAAAATATCATTGGGGTTGCTTAAATTTGGGATTTGTGATGATTGTGATGGTCCTAATCCAAATATAAAGACCATTGATATAGATTTTATATCACAAATCCTCTGGCCTTTGGAAGCCTTGGCTTACTCCCCAGAGTCGGTCCTGGCCCCCAGGAGCTCCAGAAATCTCTGGCTGCGCGCGACGAAAGCGTGGCCAACGCGGCCAACGCGGCCGCTGGCGGCACTTCGAGGAAGCGGCAGAAGACGAGGCCAGAAGTGATATGAATCCAGCAACATTTTGCAGCCGAACAGGGGGTATGGCAATGTTTCAAGGCTACATTGATCACAATATTAAGAAGATGTCCTTATATGTGAGATCGGGAATCTAGGACTGAGTATCCACGGTTATTGGCCTTTACTGAGGGAAATGCATATCCATCTGCAGAACCCCCCGCAGATTTTGTCCTTATTCATGGGAGAGTGAAACCTTATGTTGTTTTTGTGGTTCAGGAATGATTTTATGTTCCAATAGAGATCCCCCCGAGTCACTTGTCATGTTCGGAACCTATCCACATGGAGCGGACTTGCAGTGGATCCAAGAATAGTCTGTGAACCGGGTTAAGAAATATTCGGGAACTCGAAAAGAGGGTAGGCATCAGGAACGTGACTCACTTGAATGAAAGGTAACAACATTATCTAAATTTATTTTTGACCTTTCAAACCCAACAGGGATCGTTTCCTGTCAGGCAGCAGTCACTCTGGGCAGAGTTTGGGTCTCAGTTGCGGGTGAAGTTTTGGAAGAACACAACCGAACCAATTCAATTGATTGACTAATGTGGTTAAAACAATATTAAACTACCCATTTGGGAGGATGGTAAACATGACATTGTTTTACCCACATTAAGAATGTTCGTTTTTTGCAATGTCAAACCACCGCGGCGCCCGTATGGATTGATGGATTCCATCCATTATGCATTTATGGTAAATTTGGAGATGGTTAACTATTGCTTTACCACCATTAGTTGTAAGAATATTGCTCCCAGTCCCCTGAACAATTCCACTCAGCGTGATCAAGAACCATCAAAACAGATCCCTGGAAAGAAAACCAAGGATTTTGCAGGTTTCTGTTTTGGTTCTTGCGGTGCAGCCTCCCACATACATCCATCACAACCAACCATGTTGAGAAACCACCGCACGGTGCCACTATGCCCAGTTATGAGTGGATACATAACAATAACACCAGTTCTAGGAAGTGTATCCCACATTCTGGTGGTGCCACTGATTTTTGTGGGACGCCATTCGCCAGGTCCATTACTCTGCCAGTAGATGAGGACGATCTGCTGCCAAGCGCAGATGGCTTCGTGGCACAGGTGTGGATCTGACCCGCGAAATGGTGACTTTTTGTAACATGATGGGATTCAAGTGCTGCTGATTGGCTAAAAGTTAAAAGATCAACGGACGAAAAACCAAGGATTTTCAGCAGTAAATCGGGATTTGACCGACCAAGAGTTCAATTGCGGTAAATTCGCGGGGATATCTCACTAGCGATTCCAGGTGGCCTGATCATTTCATATCATTTCTACTTTACCCCGCTATCAGCACATTCAGCACCATTCTACATAGCCATTTACCGTTTACTGGGGACGACTTGATCCTTTCATATTTTTGTTCCCAACAAAGAGCACCGGGTTTCCATCTCTGACTAGAGATTCAATGGATTAAATGGTCAATCATGAATTTACAGGACCTATTACTACTATCTTTCTGGGGTCAAATATCACTTGAAATGGTGGTTGATGTGATTGAATAGTGGTTGGCAACCTGCAGAAAAGTGATGCTCTTTCGAAAAAAAACATGTAGCTTATGAACATTACCTTGGTTTGTTGAATTTTAGAACCTTGATAGGCTGGTGAGATTACTTTCTGCTGGTGTCTCAAGCCATAGATCAGTTGGCCATGGTCAGCTTTTTCTGGACACGAATGGTACCCCATCAACTGGAGTCGCATAGAACCTTATCATGAAAATCTCAGTATCTATGTACATTTGGTATTCAAGGGTCATGAGCCATGAACAGATACAACTACCAGTTGCATATTGGAACATAGACATTACCTGATGATCTATTTATGCCTGATATCCATTTATATCTGGTATTTGAGGATATTTACGTGGTTTAGCCCCCATTCAGGTGATAAAGCCACTTATTCAGGCTTACCTCATATTATGATATCATATCGCTTTATCCCCACATTATTTTCATGATACTCTCCAGTAAACTAACATAGCTATGAAAGCCATGGACCATAGAAATAGATGAGTTACCTCTTAATTAAATGGTGATTTCCGGTCCGCAAACCGCTGGTTTACGAGCAACTGTCAATATTACAATATTGAGTGACCCCTATTAACAATTAAATATAACAATGGTTATTAATGGTAATATTGTTAGTTACCCCTATTACAATGTCAATTCATATAACAATGGTTTCAATGTCATTATTTCAGCCAGGTTGGTTTACTATTCTTGATATACCCTCTGGTAATTTGTTACATAGCTATTGAAATTGACCAGTTATAGTGGATTTTCCCATTAAAAATGGTGATTTTCCATAGCTATGTGACAGTTTACCAGAGGGTAACCAGGTTGGGTAACGGGGCCCCCCTTGTAACGTTCCCCCCTTGCTGCCACATCTGCCAGGTGCGCGAGGCACATCAGGGGGTCGACTGGCTCATGGAGAACGGCGCAAAGGTGGGGAAGCCACGGCGCAGTTGGTGAGGGGAAACATACAAAAAACGATGGAAAATCACAATTTTTAATGGGTAAATCATGGTAAATCCACTAATAAATGGTGATTTTCAATTTTTTTCAAGAGCTAAGTTGAAGAAAACCAGAGGGTTTTATGGGATAAGAATCTTGGGGTATACCATGGTATACCGGTATACAAATCAGTATGATTATGTCGGGTGGTTTAAGCAGATGTTTCCTTCAAACAATTCTAGGATTTGGGTTTGCCTGAAAATAGGGTACCCCGTCCCGAAGTCCACTAATTCATCATCATTTTTCATAGCCATCTTGGGGTATTTACCTCATTTTCAGCCAGGTTCATATCGGTACCATCACGGTGCAGTTGGAGTTGATGGCCGGCAAGGTGAGGGTGCTACCCCCTTGCATCCAAGTCCTTGGAGCATGACTTAGTATTGAAACAACGTCCTGGTGACTTGATCATTTTAAGAAGCCTCCATAGAACTAAGTTAGATCCACCCAAAACATTAGATCCATGGATTTTAAGTCACCATAGAACCTGCAGTATCTCCATTTATCGGGTGTTTCACAACTTGGTGGTTAGAACTATGGTGAGTTTCACCCTTTTTAGGATCCGTGGGATGATCCCCCAAGGCTGTCCACTGTTCTCTCTTGATTGCTTCTTCTCCATTGATGTTCTTATTGTTGTTGGGCGTTTCCAAAATAGGACTAGACTATACCATCTGGTTATTTAACATAGCCATGGAACATCACCATTTTTAATAGGTAAACCATCTATTTCTATGGGCCATTTTCCATGGCTATGTTAAATAACCAGATGGTACCCCAAAAATGGTTAAACATGTGCCATTTTTTCATTCCACTGGTGAATCATCATGTTCAAAGAGAACATCGCAGGGAGATGTGCAAGAGCTGCTGGATTCCAACAAGGAGATCCAATTGGAGCAGCTCGACAGCTGCACTGGAGTCACTGGACACGGCCTGGATTTGAAGAGGAACAATGAAGATTTTATCATGACAATTGGGATTTTAACATAGCTATTGAAAATGACCATTTATAGTGGATTTACCCATTGAACATGGTGATTTTCCATAGTTATGTTCGTTTACCAGAGGGTATCATGACAATTGGGATTCTAAGAATGACCGCTTGGGATTTTAGGCCGTTTTAGGCTGAATTGGGATTTCTACCATGAAAGCTGGGGAGTTAACTGAATTAATCATGAAAGAAACATGGATTTCACAAGCAAATGTTGGGGATCAAACTAACCAAGTGATGTGGTGAACACAATAATAAACCATCCCCAAAATCACCATAGATGGCTTATATTAAACCATGCCCAAATGGTAGTTGTTTATGGCATACACGAATGAACACATAACCAACCAACCGGAGAAACTAACCATATGGTGGGACTATTTACGACCTTGAGGACGTTTCCAGCGGACAACTTCCGAAGCACCTGAACAATTTAGAGATAAACCTAGCATTTGCCACCAACCTCTTGGAAAGTTTTGATGGATATTGATTGCGTTGGTTATATCTCATTCAATCCACATAAATCCACATAAATCCACATAAATCCCATGAAATCCCATGAAATCACCAGCATTTTCCGTCCACTTCCTCTTGAGTTCATCGCCTCAGGCGGGGCTTGATGGTCAATGAACTGGATGCCCGTTGTCACGATCTCCAAGCGCTGCAGGAGAAGGTCCACGTCCACTCTGTCATTTTGCTTACTGATGGGGACGTTCAACCGAGAATCACCTCTTTTATTAGTAATTACCCTCTGGTTATTTAACATAGCCATGGAAAATCACCATTTTTGGTAGGTAAACCATCTATAAATGGGCCATTTTCCATGGCTATGTTAAATAACCAGAGGGTATTGGTGATGAATAGTGATTGATAGTGATACTACCCATATTTTGATTGATGGTTGGATTACCACGGCTAAACATGTGGTAAAATTGGGGACCGTGGATCCTATTGCTTTATTAAGATCAGCGACAAAACACTAGCAGAAGATAAGAACAGGGGGATTTCGTTCCCACGACAAAGATGGGGATTTGAGTTTTGAGTTTTGAGCCCCTCTGGGGAAGGGGGTTCACTGGTGCAAGATCACCACTATGGGAATGTAAGGGACATTTTGCAGGAACCCCCCCTAGTCATTATTGTCAAAACCATGGGTTCCGGTGATTTTGTCCCTTGAATCTTCCAAGCCATTGGGGGGGAACCCATCAAGAGTTGAGCCATTGTGGTTAGTGGTTGGGTGTAACCTCCGTTACAGCCATTTTGGATTGATCATATCAATCATATCCTCATATTTGTTGGTCAAATTCCATGTCGTTGGGCATCTCAGACAGTATCTCAGTCGCCAGCTGTTTTTTTCCAGGTGATTCTGCAACATAATCTCTCCTCAGAAGAGCAGGAGCAGGCCAGTCCCCAAATCACCATGAGTTTTTCAGATGGCTGAATTTTTACAGTATGATAAAATGCGCTTCAGCAGAGCCTGAATTCCTGAATCGTTTGAGGTGACCACTTACATCCAGAGAGACATGGCTAGGTGTCAGGAGGCGAGCGACTGGCGAATTCTGGGTGAATGGTGGGTTTATGGGTTGTACTGGTTACCTTTTTGGCGAACATTTGATGGAATTTTCTGCACCAAAAAAGATCTCACAACAAACTTTTTGGTGGGTAATCCAAGGTTGGACATGAGAATTCTGCTTCTAGCGGCTAGCAATTTCACCTAGATCCGCTCCTGAGATATAGGTTGGCTCCCAAAAAGTTAGACCCGTTGGGAGCTTTATAGTGGTCACTTGGGAATTACCCGTCCAGTTTTAGAGGCACCCAAATTTGACAATTCTGGCCATACCCAACAAAAGATCAAGCAATTTCTTTGAAGAAATATTCAGTTGAACCTCAGTTGACTCTGAGAAATGTGGACTTTTTGAGTTCGTGACTCAGCTTTTCAAGACGCTTGTTGCCCAGTCACTGGGGGTCAATGAACCTGTGGTTGGTGTTGGTGTGGATTCCCCACAATGATCTTGTTTCTAAGGAAAAGGATGAAAAGGTGGCTGGCACAAGCCCAATCTCAATGATTCACATAAACTAACTTTGATAGAGCTTCGAAAATATCTCTAAATTCTCCATGGCTTTCACTGTTTAACATTTCACCATGATCCCATGGGTTGTTTCACCTCATCTTTCTGACACCGGTGAAGCAAATCCCCCGTTTTTTCCCATGCCGCCATGCCTTTGCGACCGATGGTCGCGCCTTTTAGGAGCTGGAGATCATGAAGCTTTCCGACAGCTTGGTGAAGCTTCCGGAGGGTCTCATCCAGGAGCTGATCCATATGAAGGACGAGGGTCTCCCCGGTGAACCTGGGTACGGATTCTCAGCTCCGACAATGTCGGAGACGGTTCTGGTTTCCTGTGGCGGTTTGAAATATTTGCATGAAGCCTCAAGAAATGATTGATAAGTGGCTTGGAAAGCTGTAGCTTTCAGCATGGAAGTGGCTTCTATTCAATTTGTCAACCGCAGATACCGGAACGAGGGTGTTTCTGAAGCCACTGATGAGTGGGTTATGCAGGATGATCTGCGTACAGCCCTCAAGTGAGGTATGAGAACGGCTTCACCCCGATGCACTGGGCTGCACAGCATGGGCGAAGAGATCTGGTGGAATTCATCAGGGAAAAGGTGGTGGGGGCCCCGAGCATGCAGGTGAAATTTTTGGCGAAAAAAACTGTGGATTTTTGGCCCAGGAAAACATGAGCATTGTCAGCATGGTTGTCAGCATGGTTGTGATCTGAAACTGTACAAACCGTAGAAACAGCCATGAGCACGTCAAGTCTTTGGAGACACCCAAAGTTGTAGACAGCAACCCGCCAGCTTGTTTGCTCCTTGGTGATGTAAAGCAAGGCAGCAAGGCACATATGTCATCATATGTCATGACCTAACAGTTGATGAGAGAGAGAGAGAGAGAGACAATTCTGATTTGACACCCTGGCCTGGTTTGTGGATGTAGAAACACAGGAAAAGGGATCTGAACTCCTTCGATCAAGAAATGTTCAAGGCCTGGGGGGCGTTGTGAACTTTCGCAGGAAGATGCTGACCTAAGGGGGGGAAAAGTCCTGGGGTTGATATCATACGGCATGACCATGTATGACCTACATTTATGGCTTTGGTATGTTTAGGCATGCTTGTAAGAGCCTTTTCAAATAAAGTAAGCCCATAGAACAGTAAATCTTGACTACAGGATGGCCCCCCCCTAGTCATAAGTTGGTTGATCACCCCATCTAAATTTAGTTATAAGTATCATACACTATTGTTTTTATAGTTATGTTCACCAACTTAGCTAACTATGGGGCCCCATCCTGTAGTGACTAGTAGGAATGGACTTTTTCCATCTTTTTGATTCTTTGGGATGACCTTCATCAATGGCCACTGTCATCGCCCAGGCCGCATTCCGCTGTTCTTCGCCAAACGCGCACGCAGGGATGGCCTGGCCTACCACCTCTCGAGGATTGGAGGTGTCAAAAAACTTGGGCATCTCGGTGATTTTCGATTGATTTATATAGGTCATTTAGGTGATCAGAAATCATGGTTTCCCTAGCCTATGCATCAAGAAACGGCAATCCTGAAGTGTCAGATTGCAGTGACCCATATCTGGGGAGTTGTTGATCTTGTTGACATGAGCTACAGGCTGCGGACTCCTAACCTATCCATTGATAGTGCTTCATTTGGTGTTTTGGTGTCTTCAAATACCAGGGATGGGAACAACAAAAATAGCATCAAAATCGCTGCATTGGTATGTGCGGCCTCTGCATATCCCTAAAAACCGCAGGTTTTTCGGATTTGCTGGTGAGGTGCACGGGATGAGGATGGATGATGGGGTGGTCTTCCATTTTTTGGGAGTTGGGGTCTCGTTTTTCAGACATGTACCCTCTGCCTGTTTCACACAGCTATGGAAAATCAGCGTTTTAAAACAAGTACATCATCATAAATCATCTATTTCTATGGGCCATTTTCCATAGCTGTGTTAAATGACCAGAGTCAGAGGGTACGTTTGAAAAGCCAAGTCTTGAGCTGCAAAATTGACCATTTACTTGGATGATTTTCCCATTGAAACTTCTCTGAAAAACAGGAGGATTTTCCAGCCGAGATTGCCATGATGAAACCGGTCATGGTAAGACCTGCGAGGTCTTCAAAGAAAAGACCCGACGTTGAAGATTTGGCTCCGGCCTACAAAAAGGTGAGCCATGCTGGGATTGCTCATCAGGGGAGCGATTTCTGGGGGTTCCATCCATGAGTTTAAGGAACATCTACAGGAAACCATGGTTTTTACATGTTTTTACTATATATTTACCATTGTTTTTGCAATGATTTTTTGGGGTTTCCTATAAATTTTCCTATCATCCAATAGGAATTCTCGAGCCATGTTTGTTGACCATGATTGGTGGGGTTTGACCTCATCTGCAAGCGATGAGTGCCACCTCTGTTACATGTGAATCTGATCAGATTCGCCACATAGCTTCACTCAGGGTTCGAGAATTCACCTTGGCAAATGGATGTAAATGGTATACTATACCAAGGTGACCCAAGTCCACTCTTTTCCCAGTCCTATGGATCTGGCACTTGGATGGCGATCAGCTCACATCCAAGTCCTCCAATTGATATTTTCTGGTTGGTGGTGACTGGAACCATGGAATTTGATGACTTTCCAGATTCATTGGGAATTTCAGAAAATCCCAACTGACTTTCACTCCATCATTTTTCAGAGGGGTGGCTCAACCACCAACCAGCAATGGTTAAAATTCCCATAATGGTCAACCATAACCACCATTATTAACCATTATTAACCATTATTAACCATTATGAACCATTATTAACCATTATTAACCATTATTAACAATGGTTAACAATTATTAACCATTATTAACCATTATTAACCATTATTAACCATTATTAGCCATTATTAGCCATTATTAGCAATTATTAGCCATTATTAACCATTATTAACCATTATTAACCATGATTAACCATTATTAACCATTATTATCCATTATTAACCATTATGAACCATTATTAACAATTATTAACCATTTTTAACCATTATTAACCATTATTAACCATTATTAACCATTATTAACAAGTATTAACCATTATTAACCATTCTCAACAATTATCTACCATTGTTAACCATTATTAACCATTGTTAACCATTATGAACCATTATTAACCATTATGAACCATTATTAACCATTATTAACCATTATCAACCATTATTAACCATTATTAACAATTATCTACCATTATTAACCATTGTTAACCATTGTTTACCATTATTAACCATTATTAACAATTATTAACCATTATGAACCATTATTAATCATTATTAACCATTATGAACCATTATTAACCATTATTAACC
>Ga0126342_10000866_pt1 | contig 38011 bp, 23 predicted proteins | sample Cyp1metagenome_FD_92528 | JGI IMG/M metagenome (GOLD analysis project Ga0126342, IMG submission 92528) | Coral microbial communities from Lord Howe Island, Old Settlement Bay, Australia - Cyphastrea 1 metagenome | ecosystem: Host-associated > Invertebrates > Cnidaria > Coral ... | reverse complement strand
CATACATGCATACATGCATACATGCATACATGCATACATGCATACATGCATGCATACATGCATACATGCATACATGCATACATGCATACATGCATACATACATACATACGTATACATACGTATACATATATGTACATATTTTTATACATACTTACATACATACATACCTACCTACCTACATACCTACATACCTACACACCTACATACCTACATACCTACATACCTACAAACCTACATACCTACATACCTACATACCTACCTACCTACCTACATACCTACCTACATACCTACATACCTACATACCTACATACCTACATACCTACCTACCTACCGACCTACCTACCTACAGACAGACAGACAGACAGGCATATACACCCCAATACATGCTGCCTGCTCAAATTGGTGACGGGATGTCCTCAACTTTCACCAGATCTGTCCAATAAGATTGGTAAAGTCTATTGTATATTTTCTCATGCAAGTTTGGTAAAGATTTGGGCAACCATGGTTCCCCAAATCGGATTCCAAGTGCTTCCCCTATAACTGTCCAAATCGCTTTGGTAAAGTCTAATAGATAGATAGATATATATTTTTTCTTTTTTTGATATATGTGTAAAATTGTATATATATAGAATTATATGTGCAATATGACACTGTTTCATACATACATTATACATGTATAATACCTCATATATATATATACTTATTTACATACATATAGTTATATACATATGTATACATGTACTATATATTTTTATATATACACATTTATGTTTATATATATATATATATTTGCAATTAGTATATACACTATACATATAAGTTATATATTTATGATAGCCGATTGACTTTTGCCCAGGCTGGGTCTGTGGGATTCGATCTCCACGAACGCAGTCGCTGCTGGTCGCCTGCTTTTTTTAATAGAAAACATGGGGGGTTCACCATTGAAAATGGTGGTTTCATGAAGAAACATGATGGTATACTGGTAATTTAGCCTCTGGTTATTGTTCAGTAGGTTGGTTGATGATCAGTTCATCATGTAAATGGGTTGATCATCAAAAGATGGGAATATAAGTAACTGATAAATAATGATGGTTGGTTGATGTTGGTTGATACTGAGGGAAGTAAACTAGCCAATGTATTGGGGATTATCATAATTATGGGAAATCGTGTTAACCAGCCAATATAAAGGGACGACATATAGGGTTTTGAACACTGCTCGCACGAACCATTTAAAATACCCTGGTTGATTGGATATTGTTGGGAGTTGTTCTGCTGTGGTTATTGGGGATTCTTATGCCCGTAACAGGTATACATAGCAACCAACCAGTGTAATTGGATGGTGAAAGTTTTTTTTTTCATGAGTCACATGGTGGTTTAACCAGGCAAAATGAAATTGTTATTTAGGCATCAACAATTGTGGTAGTTCATCGTGAATTAATGAGCAAAAATGGTGATTTCTGGGATAATGGGGATTTAAGCATGGAAAATGTGGAGTCAACCCGGAAAACATGTGGATTCATGGGATATACACGTGATAACAATGCGGTAAACCTAACAGCCAATAATTAGAAATTGCTGCTCCAGTTCGACAACCTGCAAAAATAGAAGTAAATCATTAATCAAAAATGTGACTGAACCTACCAAGTTATGTGGCTTTCGCTAGCTGCTACCGTAAGTTCGTTTATAAGGAAACTATGTTCTCTTGGCAAATATGTCAATAGTTGATGAGGGTTAAACTGGGGTGCAGCACCTTGTAGTTATTGGGCATCATCCCCCAACATCGCCAAAACTCTGGGTTTGGAATTGTTTCAACTACCAATATGTGGGGGAACTCATGGGGTTAGAATGGCGAACCTTTCTACTTCGTTACAACATATTTTACCTATAGATGGTGGGGGAATTTTGGTGAATTTTCCGGAAACCACCCTATTTGGTGAGAAAAAACACATGGGTCCGTCAGCGCTGGATTGCTTGGTAGGTCCCGCGATGAAGTCGCTGGAGCCAAAGCTGGTGATTTGATTCCATATGTCAAAGTTGCATCATATACTTATATATATATGTATACATATATATATACTCATTTATATACATGTTTATATTTACTTATATATGCATATATCATCAACTGCTCAAACCATTCCTTAAATCTACGCCATTAAGAAAATCAGCGACATCACATTTATATCAAACTTAAATCACCATTGGACAGCAACAAAATTATATATAGATTATTTAAGGTTTAATCATAAATCACGTGTTTGTTTTTATCTAATACTTCTCTCAAATGTCCTTGGTGCATTTCCTGTGGATTCCAAGTGGATTCACAACAATAGTTGCAGGTGCTCCATATTCCTATAATCTCAACTGCATTGTGGGATGTTACTCCAACTCAACTATGGGATGTAACTTCCTATTCCCACCTTAATCATGCGGTGTTACTCCAATTTAATTACTTGCGGGATGATACTTCAAATTCCTGTAATCCCAACATGTGGGATGTTACCCGAACTTATGGGATACTCCTACAGTACTCATGATTCTTGTGGATACTTATGGGAGGTTGCTCCCAAAGGCCACCCGTTTCTCGTTTCTCCAAGGCATCTCTTGGCTTCTGCTGTGGCTTCGCCTCCAGTTTCAACGCGCCTCTGTCGGGGATCCTCTTTGCCATGGAGGAATTGCGCTTCGGCGAGCTGTGAAACTCTGTGGCTGGGGGTGGCTGATGGGGTTTGGGGATGATAGAAATTATGGGGGTTTACCACATTGGGATTTCATGGGAATATCATTGGGTGAATGGCTTATCGCTGATTATACAACCACCACCAACCACATTTTTTTCCAAATCTCGGGGGCAGCCGTTTGGTGAAATCTGGCTATTTTCTGGGCGAAAATGATGGATTTCTGAATCAAACAGACACAGCACCTAGAAAACAAACCTTTTTCATGTGGCTAAAACAATCATCAACAATCCCCCAAATCACCATAAAGAGGTGGTATAAACCATTCCCAAATGGGTGGTGCTGTGATCCTCACATCCCCACGATGGATCCGCCATCTTTTGATCTCCTCAAGGTTTAGTTCCACAGTTCCGGAATCGCAGAAAGTTGGTGTGAAAGAACAACAATAACGACACCAGACGAATAGTCATAAGATGTGTATGATGTATAGGGTTTAGACATTATATATGGTTTATACATTATATCTGTTTTATATATATATAAAACTATTATATTTAATATATATATATAGACATGTAAAGCCATTTCTACTTGTAGAACCAGAGTTTACAGTGATGAAATCACCAGATGGGATTCTCCAGGCAGCACGTGTCGTCACGACTCACCACCAGCGTCTTGGCCGGGCAGTGTTTTTTCGGCGGTGTCGATGGAGGTTCCGGTCTTTCACCCGGAAAAAATGGTGGTGTAACCAGGGAAAACGGTGGTTTAACACTGGAAAACGATGACCTAACCAACAAAAATGATGATTTCACCATCAAAAACGAGGATTGATAGTTGATTTATCTTAGCCAAGTTGGTTTTGTTGGCTAATATAATTTGTTGTTGCGTTTATGGTGATGAAATAAGGAGTTGCCCCCTGTTGGGTTTATGGTGATACAACCAGTTCGTTAGGGGGTGCAACATAAACCAACAAACATAACACTTGCGAGCACCACAGGATAGCGCGGCAAAGCCTAATTATCATAAATCATGCCCGATCACATACAATATTCTAGTTCAAACAAAACGCGTGGAACCTTTGCTCTAGCACTGCAGTATTGAAATATGATAACGTCAACATGTGATGATTGTTGAAATGGCCTACTGATTATTTTTTATTTGTGACCTTTATCAGTACCTGACAGTATCAGCGGTTATCAACCCGTGTTTCAGGATGGACATGAACTGGCAAACTTGGATTGTAACATGATCCCAAAGTGACCATTTTCAGGAATCCTAAAGTCGGCCCTATGTCAATCTGTCCATTGGCCTTTTCAGGCAATATTGTCAGTGTTCAGAACCTTTGCTGGTTGATGATTGCAGGGGATTATGTCTTATGTTTGAATTACAGGCACATCCAGGAAGTTTACAAAATAACAAAACATAGGAAGCAATAGGCATTGACCTCCAAAAACACATAGAAACGCATAGGAACACCAATAGAAATAAATTTAGGAAAGATTAATAGGAGGTCAAAATCACGGGTTGTTGTCCCATTTTGTTTGTTATTTCGAATGGGGTTTCCAATGGGTGCCTAATTTTCAATGGAAATCTAACAAAAAATAACAAATGGTTTCATAATTTTGTTATTTCCTAGATTTCCAATGGGTGCCTAGAATAGGCAAAATTAAGCTTAGTCGCTAATCAATATATGTGGGATTACCACCCTCCACGAACTGGGAATCCTGTCCTTAACCAAATATAAGGTAAACCCATAGATCAAATATATCCAGATATGTTGGATATATTTTCGCTGTATCCAAATTACTCGTGTTAAAATGGATGTTTTGAACATTGCTCATATGAGATACACCAGTGATATACATACACCATTTTATCACCATTGAACTCCAATAATCTCAGTGTATCACCATTACAACCAACAAAAATAGTGTATATAAATTAACAAAAATAGTGTATATAATTTATATAGCACAGATCCCCATTAACATTGTATAAATAGAGATGCACTCAATGTACTGTATATGTATATTCATTTATTCATTCATTCATTCATTCATTCATTTATTTATTTGTTTGTTTATTTATTTATTACTACTACATCCCAATTATCTAACACTCCAATACACTCCATTGATACACATAGTATAATTCCATCAAATATATATCCCCCGTTATCTTCTGTATTTTTGCAATTCGCATATTACTGCATCCATTATGCATGATATATCCCAATCATGATGACTCATTTTCCAATATATATATATATAATTAGTTCCAGTTATCAAATTCCATATGCTCCACGTATGGAATGTTTATCAACATTTGCCCCGAAAATCACCCGAATGTTGGTAAATATACCAGCACCATGGAGCCACTGGGTATGATCTTGAGCTCCAAGGGGTGCTGTGCATCATTTTGATTGGCTCTGTAGTCTCGACATCAGTGATGCGCGGCTTCCTCGGCAACAAGGCGCGACGGAGTCGTGAGATTGTGCTGGCACCATGGAAGGCGAAAATGTACTTTTTATAGTCCTAAAAAAGATGGAAAAGTGCATTATCACTACTTTAGCGGATTTTTATGTTTCCTATCTCTTTGTGGAGAACTCTACTATAGTTGTGGCTGTACTCACGCCGACTCAAACAGTTAGCTGATTAGTTACACTGCTGAATGGTATGGGGAGTTTAGTTACATACTCTTGATTTTTGTTTGATTTAGTATGTCAACAGGTAAGAGTCAATTGGTCAAATCAATTGGTTTTTTAATGAGTTACCTCGTTGGTTGCTGGGAAGAGAAATCTTGAGGATCTCTGCCATTAAATTCCCATTGATTTGTTTGAACCACTGAAAATGTTGTGTTTTTATTCTAGTAATCCCCAGTTATTCATCAAACCACTGAAGCCCCTCCTGGATGCTGAGAGTGCAGTGTGGATTGGGTAACTTCAGAGTTGGCTGAGAAACCACGGCCACCGAGCGATTTGTTGGTAGGACAAAGTGGTTGCTAGTTTGTTTATAACCCCATAAAACTATAGTTATTTCATCACCATTAACTTAGTGAACAAAGCCAACTTAGCCAGCGAACTAGAGCACCACCGTGTAGTTTAATTACTGATGTTTATGGTAGATTTATCTCAGGTATTTTGAGGATATCCAGGATATAGCAATTCTAATAAGGGAGTACCACCTTGTAGTGTCAACATGTTGTGACATCCATGACCGACCGCGAGGTGCTGTTTCTGGCTTCGCACCCAGATGATCTCGAAACCATGGTCTCGGGCGCATCGGTGACATGGCTTGGGAGGATTTATCCAATGAGTGTATGTATGTATGTATGTATGTATATATATCATATTGTATTGTATCTGTATAACATATAAACATTATACGGATATTGGGATTAACGTGTAAATATGGTGATTCAACCAATAGAGCAATATCATAGATTTATATAATCATGAAATGGCCATTCGACTCATGAAAAGTCGGACCATATTGCAACCACACGCATGATTTAGTTTGCATACATCGAAGCAGGCCCCAATGGTCATATGAAGCACAATAATGGCCAATGAAAATGAGCACAACAAAACAACAAAACAACAAGACAACAAGACAACAAGACCACAAGACCACAAGACCACAAGACGACAACAACAACCAACCACGACAACAACCAACCCAACCAACCAACCAACCGACCGACCGACCGACCGACCGACCGACCGACCAACCCACCCACCCACCCACCGACGACGACAACAAACAACAGCAACAACAACAACAACAACCACAACAACAACAACAACCACAACAACAACACCAACAGCAACAGCAACAGCAGCAGCAGCAGCAGCAACAGCAGCAGCAGCAGCAACAGCAGCAGCAGCAGCAGCAGCCGCAGCAGCAGCAGCAGCAGCCGCAGCAGCAGCAGCAGCAGCAGCCGCCGCCGCCGCCGCAGCCGCAGCCGCAGCGGCAGCGGCAGCAGCAGCAGCAACAGCAACAGCAACAGCAACAACAACAGCAGAAAATGCCAATTACATGAACCCATTCCTTGGCACAACACTCGCCGATCTCAGCAATAACGACCTCTGGGGGGCAGCTCCTTCAGTGAGATTTCTGACTGGAAGCCAGTTGTGACTTGGAAAGTCTCAAAATCTTCCAAGATTAACTGCGATTCACCTCATTTTCTGGTTCAAAAATTCCAATATAAAGGCCATCGCAATCAATGGGGAAAGCTCTGAAGTTCAGCACCAGGTGGTTTTCTTGTGAGGTTCTCGTGGTTCAGTTTCTTGTGATGAAGCGCAGTAGATTGTAGATGTTTGCATGCACAAATGGATTGCCGACCATGTTAAAAAGCCGCAGGGGCATGGTTTGACTGGCGCCGAGCCAAGTGGCTGCTGCTGTCACTAGATGGGGATTGACCTGGGTGATACCACTCAGGTATCCGAATGTTCCAGTCAATGGATTGGTTCAACAAGAAAATCGATCTTGAAAAATAGGACAACCCAACTTGGACATGCTTTAACCATAAAACATGAAGGTTTCCGTAGATGTTCTCTTCATCCCGGAATCCAATTTTCGGATTCAGCATATCTCCAGTGGGTATGTTTCAAAATTGCGATCATGACCGTTTGGTTATCCGTTTTTCCCCATTCTCAAACAAAGAACGCGCAATGTTCATTGACCACATATATTAGTATATTATATATATACATATATAATATATATATATATATACATGGTTTTACACGGTTTATTACAAGGTTTATTACACAGTTTATCTATGGCTGATCCCGCGTAAAAAAAAACACGTCCGTGATGCAAAGTCTTTGTCCGCCGCCGCCCAGGTGAATCGAATCTATGGCCAAAGCATGTGGATGCTGATTGCCCTGCCGCCACTGAGATTGATCGGTTAACGATGATAGATGGGATATAACAGGGATATAACCAACTAACAATGGTTGTCATGGAATATTATATAGATTTATATGGAGGTTTCACTAAATGTAGTCTACGTGAGTACTGAAACCATTTGAAACCCATGGTTTTGGGGATCCTCCATTTTAGGAAACCTTCATATATTGATAGAAAACGCGATCGATAGGGAGAATTAGTCAACACCATTCAATGCCTAGTAATCCAATATGCCTGGTGTCTGTATACTACTATTATATACTATTATACACATAGAACAGCCCTCTTGTGGTACTGAACCGTGTGAGATAGTTCCGCTCAGTGGGGTGACTGACTGCTCGCGGAGGATCGGCTTAACGGCAGCTCTTGTGGGCTATTGTTTCAGCAAAGCCTTTCACTATATCCACAAGTTTGTCAGCAAGGTGGCGTTGAAGCACGTGCCTTGATCGAGATGAGCATCATCATCCCATCATATCCCATCCCAATATGAGTTGCAGACCCATGGCCCCATGGTTAGTTTGGTCAATGTTTGATTTCAATTCCCCCGACCGAAACCATGGCCGTTACCCCCAGAAGTTAGGACATAGCCCTAAAAAATAACTTTGGCCATAGGTAATGCCGTAGCCATCTCTTAAGTGGAACTCAACCCCCAAGTGGTATTATATATACGTATATATATATATATATATTTATTTATTCCTCCTTGGACATTCTTCGGAGTTGTTTCAAAGATGACGAATTCGCAAGATTCTTCGGGACCATTGACATCGAAAGGTGTTTTCCCGGATGAGAATTTTACGCATTTTCTGAAAAATACATTGAATGGGAAACCATTGGTTTTGTGTTTGACATTGTTTGATCAATATGGTTATTGCATACCGAAAAGGTTATTGAATATGGTTGTTTGACAGAATTTCACCCTGGCACATAGAGGCTTATATATATATATATTAGATTGTTGGTGACTATGTCATTTTTTAAATGTTTGACCGTGCTGTTTGGTCCACATCTCTACAGGAAGGGCCCCATAGTTTGCTATGTTGGTTGATAACTATAACATACTATAGTTGGTGTATGAGGTACTTACAACTATATTTAGATGAGGTTATATACCAACTTATAAACAGGGGAGCCCTTCCTGAAGGGAACCGTGCTTTGTGATTTCTCAGACCGACGCGATTTTTCCCAAGACATCTGGCCATCTTCCAGCTCAACACAAACATTATCCTTGGCTTTGCACCAAAATCATACAGCAATAATCTATACGTATACGTACTGTACATACATACATATATATACACAGACATATTTTTACACATGCAGCATATGCATATGTAAAATTTGGTTCACTTAGAAGGGTGTGAAGGTTGCTTTCTTTAAGCAACGAACTTGCCAGTAATCAGGCAACATGGTTCCATCATTTGATCCCCGTCGGTCCCACATACCACAGGGGCAAGGCGGAATGTCATCAGTTCCACTTATAGACACCAAGCACCAAGCATCGCAACTCTCCCAGATCTAGAACATCATAGAACGGATAGACATAGGATCCAAACAAAACATCAATAGGATCCCTCTCAGAACATCTATAAATCCTCCAGATCCAAACGAATTTTGTGCAGATTTACCCCATCCCGATCTCACCGGCTCGCCTCATCATCCTAGTTTGATATATCTAGCCGCAACCCGCAACCACTCGATTTGTTCCTCCATCCATCAGATCTCCACACCTATATAACTATATATAATCTAATGAGATTATACCACCATAAATAAATATATACATAATTATACATATATATATACATATATTCATTCTCCAGCCATAATACGGAGGTAAACCCAAGAATAATCCCATGTGCAAACCATTTGGGTGTCGTTGTACCTCATTCCTGTCATAGGGATATACCCAATTATATATATATGTATCATATCACCATGATTTTCCCATTCATCTTCACATCATCCATCCAGATCCCCCGGTGGCTCCTCTTCGGCGTGGTGGGTGCCTTGGTCGCCTGCATCGGCAGCGCCGTCTTCCGCGCCGCCAACCTGCGTGGCGTCTGGGGCATTGGCTTCCGCTCGCTGCAGGAGGCGCTCAACGAGAACTTCGACGTGGCCCCGACGTGGAAAAAACCGGTGGAAACAACGGGGGGAAGCAACGGTCAACTGTGGATTTACTGGGATTTAACCAGCAACAATGGGAAGATAATGGGGATATAGTGGGATATAATGAGAGATAAAAGGATTTACTGGTAAACTAAGAGTTTGCGAACTGGAAAATCACCAGCTTGAATAGGTAAATCAACTACTTCTATGGGCCATTTTCAAGAGCTATGTAACAAATTACAAGAGGGTACAACTGGAGGATTTATCCCATATGGATCCAAGTACCTTAGGAAGCAAGTGTTTGGATCCATAGGGTATAGTGGTATAGTCTGATTTAATATGGTATACTGATGTATACTGGTGATATTTCAGGGGACTATAGATGAATAACTGGGAAATGGGAATACGATGGTGATATATTCGCGATATATATATATATATATAGATAGATAGATAGATAGATAGATATGATATAATATATAATGGCGATAAAATGGTGATATAATGGTGATGTGCTGAGAATATACCCTTTGATAATTTGTCACATAGCTCTTGCAAAACACAATGTTTAATACGTGAAAGAAATGGAGGTTTCCTATACCCATTCTTTCAGTTGTTTAGTATCCTTCCTTACGGGTCAACATGTTGCCACTTCCTTGTTTGGCTCAAGCATGGTGAAAACAGGTTGCCGCCGCTGCCCCTTGCATGGTGTCACCGTCTTTGTTTGACTTCTCTGTTGTTTTTGGGGTGTTGTTACTCAAATCAATTTTAATAGGTGAATCATCGAGCTACATGTGCTATTTTCCACTTTCCACAGCAAACTGTTAAATATCCAGAGTTGTAATAAAATGTGACTTAAGTGGGTGTTTTTTCATGATAAGAATTGATTTATACAAGTGAGTATATCCAAAAATAGCACTGGGTTGGGAAGTGGGGTAGGGTGGGTAGTTCGGTCTCTGTATGAATCCTGGATGTGGCCTCAATGTGTTTACCTCGACCATTTTCTTTTCAACATTGGTTGTTCAGAGAAATGTTATGGTATCCATTGCAGTTCAACTGTTTTGAATATTCATGATTCAACAGAATGTTGAATATTAACAGCTGCAATAGAGTTCTGAGCTCTTATGACTCACCGAGGGTGAAACTTCGCACCAGCAGTGAACCACCACGGCGCCATCTATCAAAGCTTCGAGTGGATGAAGTCGGGAGAATCATCCCTTCGATCTCTCCTACTCCTTCCCCATGGCGCGTCCATGGAGGGGCGCAGACGGTGCTGGTGCGCGTGGCCCCGAACTTGGACGCGCTCACGGGATGTTGTTGCCTGCGGCGAAGGCATAGCAGCCGCATCCGCGTCCTGCATGGCAGCAGCAGCCAAGCAACAGGTGGAGATTGAAAAACAAAAGGAAGTGAGGAAACTCTTCGTCCACGAGGACATTCTGCGATTGTATGAAACGCGATGATCGGTATTTCATCCCCACCAAATATGAACAACAACCCCATTCGATGGTTCCACATATGTGCAAATTCTGTATAGAACCAGGATGTTCAATATTGCGGGGATGGGAGTAATTGTCAGTACATCCCGTTAAATCCCATTGCATCCGCATATTGTTGGTGATATTCCCACTAATATTCCCATGATATTCCCATTATAAGAATGGCTTCCAATGGAACATGATCTCCTTTGCCACAGATATCTACCGTCAAAGCCCCCAGTTTTAGATTGTTGATTGTCTTTGCAGTTACCCTCTGGTAATTTGTTACATAGCTCTTGAAAATGGCCCATAGACATGGTTAATTTACCTATTCAAGATGGTGATTTTCCACTTCGCAAACTGTTGAAATCAGGGTGTCATGCCTTTTTTATTGGATTCTTTCTTCACTGACCAATGGCATTTTTTTCCGTTGCTCCCAAGGTGGATGCCGGACATTTGTTGATCTTCACGCTCGGCAAACTGGCGGCCTTCGCCTTGAGCGCACTCCGGCGAGCGCGTCCCAGGGGTCCAGCCATCCCAGTTATGGAGGTAGACCAAGAATCGGCAATTAATGGGACATGGAAGATATAACCAGCAATATATGGGAATCAATGGGAATATATAGCCACTAATAGGATAATAGATGATAATAGATGATCATTCCCAAGTTTGGATGGTTTATGATGTGGTTTGCCTAATTAAATGTGTTTTTTGTTTGAAGTAATTGTCCATTGATAGATCCTAATCCATACAATTAACATATAGAATCCAGTTTGTGGCCAACACTAGAGCAACTGAGTAGTTGTAAATAATCCAGTATAGTTGTCACAATATAGTGGTAGAATCACACTGATCATGATAGTAGTACCTATAGATGATAACATCATACGATTTTTTCCACTACTGTATGAACCCAAAAAGAAAATTGCCGTTTAAGTATGTCTTTACTCTTATCATATCATTAGAGCCGTTATCCACGTATCACATATCCCTTCAATGATCTTATCATTACCGTTTGATGCGTTTGGAGGTGTTTTGGCGAACGTGACCATTTTTCCAGGAGTTTGATAGATTTTGTTTGATACTTTGATGGCTCAAGTGTTGTGTCGCGTTTGCCTGTCAATCGAACTTGAGTCTCCATGGTTGTTTATCATTTCACTTTGTTCTTGGTTGGTTTGATTTGCCCTGATCAACCTGAAAAGGATCAACCAAGAAATTAATTCTTGATACCTCAGCCACAGGCTGTTAATTGAACAGGGCCGAACTTTCTTCATCACCAATGTCTGACGTGACCGTTTCACGCGGAATCCCAATGTTTGATTCTCAAATTTGGCCGAAACCCCAGTTTTTGAATGGTCAACTCCTCATCTTAACTGCAGATTCCCATTATCCACCAGGTTCGCTACATGGACCATGCCTGCAATCTGGTGGCCATGAGTCATGTTTGTTGGTTTAGTTTCACCTCATGAACTCTAGTTCAATATTTATTGCAAAGCCAATTGTGAGTTTTCTGCTTCTCCAAGTTGGTGTCATGAATTTCCATCAGATTTCCCATGAATTTCCCATGGGATTTCTCCAGTTCCCAGGTAGCTTGCCGTTTCCCCGGCGACACCTTAGAACCAGTGTTGATCTCGGGCGCCTTTCTGGGCGCGGCCATGGGCCGCATGTTGCCCAAGGAGGTGCCAAAGGTGGTGGTTTTCCAAAAAAAAACTCAGCTGGAGATCTATTGAAAACTAACTATAGAGAAGTCATAACCATATAACTCATATAACTATCATATTGACATAATAATATAGATTTCCCCAAAACTAACTATCATATGAAAACTATGTCATATTATGGTGGTTTTCACCCATATAGATATCCATTTTGTTCATCTATATATAGTGGTAAAATGGGATATAATGGGACTACAGTATGACTATAGTGCTAAAATGGGATAACCCTCTGGTAAACTAACCGTTTGTGAACTGGAAAATCACCATTTTAACTGGGTAAATCAACTATAAATCAACTATAAATGGCCATTATGCTAAAGACACATTGACGTTAACCATAGAAACATATACAAGACTACAGAAATCTGTAGCACTATATAAATATACTATGGAACCATAGAAATCAAAAGTTTAGAATAATATACATGTAAACCATAGAAATTCATATAAATATACTAGAAACATACGGTCAACCAGAAATATTCTAGAATTATATATAGCTATACTATGGGATCAATAGAAATCTTTACAAGTCTATAGTTTGTATGAACTAGATCATTGTGTTTATGCTACTTGTAACTATAGAAACCTATAACGAAGTCTTTTCAGTAACAATGGAGTTGATGTTTATGAACCAACTTATAAATGCAACTAACTTGAAGTCTATAGTAACCATGGAGTTGATGAACCAACTTATACATGGAACTATGGTTATTTGCATATCATCAAAGTGAAATTGGAGTTATGTAACCCCCCAACTTAGCCATCATAAATGGGGCCCCGCATTGAGACCCAGAAAAATGGGGATGTGTCAAAATTCAAAGACCCAGGGGACAAAAAATGTCTATGTTCAGTCTGAAGCATCTGGTTATTGGGGTCCACAATTTTGAACCATAGCCACACGGGAATAGAATGAACTTTATAATTGACATATACTATAATATTGTAATAAAATTATAGGCTATTATGGGATATTTGATTTAGTGATAATAACTTTATTATTGGACAGCATCGGATAATTTAGGATATTCATACTATATAATGAACATAGAGGAATATCCCACAACTGGATTCATTTAGAAAATATATTCATTCTATTCCCGTATGATCTTCACAGGGATGAATTCATTGCTATCAATATGGGAATAGAATGAAGATCATATGGGAAAAACATGAATATATTATTTAGGATACTATGGGATATTGTCAATTAATCCAGCTATGTCTAAGTGTTTTATGGTGATACAATGGGAATAAAAAAGCAATAACTATTATTGTGATGTAAAGGGAGTGTTTCATCAATAATAGAGGTTGAATGGTGCACGGTGCCGCAGTTCGGGATCTTTTGGGTTGATAAACGAACTTAAACGAAGGGTCACCACCTTGCATTACCTGAAACAACCATAGATTATAGAAATTGCTGATTCATGTTTGAAGATGGCTTACCTACTGACGAATTCATATATATATATAATGGATTTAGAACCTTTGGACATATATCGTCCCATCTGTGACATGTCTGGTCGCGAGAAAAATAACATGGAAACAACTTTCACCTTGCAAGATGGATGGACAAATGATCCATGAAGCTATGTTTGACCAAACAGAGTCGACTTACAACGTCTTAGACATTTGAATAGTAGGATGGCCAGCTATGTTTGGTACTTTTGGCCTGGCTGCTTTTAAACCACACAGTCTTTGGGATGTCTTTTGGATGATACGACCTTGCGGTTAAGACTTAACACATGAACCTGGTGACCTTGAGAAACGTGGCGTTTCTCACCAAACGGTAGGTTCAGGCGACTAAATCCCGGTTTGTTTTACCCTCTGGTAAACTAACATAGCTATGGAAAATCATCATTGTTAATAAGTAAATCCACTATAAATGGTCATTTTCAATAGCAAACTGTTACTTTACCAGAGGGTACCATTTCTCCATTTACCATGACATCTGCCGTGCACATCACGGCCAGATTGCTGGAGATTCAGACTCGGCATGTGAGATTTTTGGCATGGTAGGCGCGGAAGAAAGGTTGTGGCTGGCCTGGCACACGAAGCAACATGTTTTTTTGGGTTGTTTTCCTTAGATGCCACAATGTCCAACATACCTCTGATTGGTGGTTAGGAACATTTTTTATTTTCCATGATATATGGGATTATCCTTCCCATTGACTAATATTTTTCAGAGGGGTTGAAGCCACCAACCAGACCTTGCTTCACCAGTTGGTGAGTTCGATGAAGATGATGAAACTTGAACAACTGTGGGCCCTCATTGGGCTTGCGGCTTACCATGCTGCGGGGATCATCATGGATGCTCTCCAGAGAAACAAACAACGTATATATCCAAATGGACACTTGAAAGATAATATGATATGTTTGTTTGTATAGCTCTCCCTTCATTGAATTTCATTGTGTTTTCTCGAATATTACCAGGCCGTTTCCACGGCAGCGATTTCCGCCGAAAACAGCTGGGAGGCCTCTTCGCCAGTTGCTTCCGATTTCCATTGACACCAGCAGCTGGGGCTACACAACTGCCAGGTGAAACACAATTTTGGAGGTATTGGAGGTACTAGGTAACAAGAATGAGACTGGTTAAATCCGTATGTTTCGATGGAACGAACTTCATAACCGATTCATAACCAATTATTTGAACATGGCTCAACTTTACATCCCGTGAATTTGTTAGGTCGACCTCGCAACTTGCGGACACCAAGGTGGTTTTCGCCATTGAACTCACTGGAACACGGACCTACAACTTAGTCTTGCCCACGGCGGTGAGTTGTTTCGCAGGTGCGGTACCTGACATGGCCTGACCAGTTCCAAGTCGGGTTTGATCCTTTTTGAACTGGGCCCCTGGGCCATGCTGTTCGCACTGAATATCAAAGCAACTAGCCATCACTAGCTGTTTGGACCAAAATCTCCCAAAACAGAACAGTGCAACGGAGACAGTCTGGCAGTCGATTCCCCTCCAGTACGTAGGATTAGATTGATCATGAACTGGGCTAACTAACATATGTACATATATTATATCGCTATATATCATTATATCTTATATATAATAATGTGTGTACAAGGGTGTGTGTGTATATTATCTATAGACATTAAAAAAAAAAAACATGTCCAAAGCATGAAACACGCCCATGGTGCGGCCATGCCGATGTCGCCAGGACTCCAACTGTCCAACTATTTGTTCGAACCCATCCTGGAGCAGCTCCTACACCAGGCGATGGCCAAATCCCGCAGTTCTTGGATCACCTCGACAGTATAGTAAACGTTTACATCGCTACTGTATATGCAAAATCACATGTTTTTAATAGGTACATCCACTATATATGGATAATATATATATATATACACATGTTTAGATGTACTGTATATTATATATATATATGGCAATTTTCAATAGCTATATTAAATGACCAGAGGGTCCTTGTTTTGTTTTATTTTAAGGGGATTAGCTGCTTCACGTTGGTTCAAGCTTTGTTCAAACGGAAGTGTGTAAAGGATAAAGGCATGAGGCAACAATCACTTCCAACAGTCCCTAAGGTTTCCAACCCTGAGACATATATGGCTTGACTTACTGTTGCACATGTGAAATGATGTGATGATACCTAGGCCTGTTTTACAATGATGTGCAGATACTATTTTAGGCCTGTTTTAATATTATAATCACTACTATAGATGATACCTTCGGGTAAATTTGAACATTTCAACAATTTGGACTGGTTTCACTCATCCCCGAAAAATGCCAGGAACGTAAGGTGTTTTCATGTACATTGTACATTAAAGAAATTGGTCAATGATAGCCTTCATAACCATTATTGTACCAATATGAACCAATTATATATATTTACTGTACATTATACCATATTATTATACCCTTATTGTACCAATGATATTTTACTGTACATTATAGCCTTATAGATATTTTTCACTAAGTATTACCATATATGGGGGTTTCCAATTTTAAGTATTTACTAATATTACCCACAGACGCCGTGTGTTGCCCAGACATTAACATTGAGAATGTCGTGTTGTCGTGTTGTCGAATATATGTCGTGTTGAGAATGCGTATACGCAGTATTTTCTAGTTTCCGCTTCAAAGTTTTCAGGGCTTTGGTTTTAGGGTTTAGGGCTTAGGGTTTGGGGTTTTAGGGTTTAGGGTTTTAGGGTATAGGATGGCTTGGGGTTTTAGGGTTTAGGGTTCGTCGTCTGGGAAATCTCAAAACACTGGCCCTGCGCAGGTGTATGAGCATGTTGAAGGATAGTGTTTAAACGCCATTTGAACCTTCCGGGCAACACACAGTGCCTGGCCGTAATATTACCATACTAATTATTATGTCCCTGGTATTACCATAAGGGGGTTTCCATCTAAATCCGAAAGTATTACCATCAACATTGTGACATAGGAAAATCCCATATCCCATAGGATCCATGTATGCTATATATATGGTAACATAGATCCCATCAATATACCCCCTTTATGTTAGCATATAAAGCAGCAACATGGATCCTATGGGTATGGAGGTTTCCATCTAAATCCGAAAGTATTACCATTAACATTGTGACATAGGAAAATCCTAAATCATTAATGATCAATGTACTATCTTTAATCATAGTATTACTATCAATGCCATAGAAAAATCCCTATCTTTAATCATAAATAGAATTATCAATAGATCATAATTACAGATCCCTAGGATTAGAAAGATAGGGATCATAATTATCTTTAATCATGTATTAAATATGCCATAGAAAGATCCATAGAATCATCAATGCATCTTTCGGATTTTCCTACATGGCACCGTCCAGGACAACATCGACCTGGAAGCCGTGGCTGAATTGGCTGAGATGGCTGAGGAGCAGCAGGCCGCTGAGAACTCCGCGCCTTGGCAACGCGAAAGTACCTGGGGCACTAGGAAAAAGAGGGAAAACAATTGGGAAGAATGTGGGAAAACTCTGGAAATTGGGGAAAGATGTGAGAAAACTAGGAGATTTGGAGAAAACATTGGGAACATATGGGAAAACTAGGGGAAAATTTGGTGAACAATTGGGAAGCACTTGTGGAAGATTGTCAAAATCCTAGGGAAAACCTGCAAAATAGCTGTGGAAACTGTGAACATGTTGCAGGATTCTTTTTTTTGAAACTTAGGGAAAACTGATGAAAAACCGGTGGAACCCTTGGAACCCTGCCACGAAAGATAAGCGGAAAGCACTGAAATCACAATGAAAGATAGTGGGAAACAGTTGGAAACCACAAGCCTCGCATGACTCGCATGATCAAAAATAAGATCGGAGCACCTTAAAAAAACGATTGCACAAATTACTGCATAAAGCTTGTGGAACTGGTATTTCCATAAATTGATTTGATGTACAATACTTTAGCTTGTTAACACATATGACGACAGAAAATCATGAGGACCAAGGCCAAAATATCATCAACTAGGGATCATCATTGCACTATGTGTAATCAAGGGTATGTATGCTTGAATTATGGTCCGCCCTAGCATGAGAATATTGAACAGAATGGATCTGCATTGCATCTAGATCTTGGCCCATATCTAGTGGCTATCTTCAGGACACAATGAAAATATGGGTGCTGGATGGTGCTGGCATCATCTCAATTCCGTGCCGATTGTCATGCCGTTCCAATTCCCATGGTTGCTGTTTTCTTGGTGACAGCTCATGTTCCGGTTTTTCCAGATCCCCAATTGTTCTCTGTATTTTTTTGTCTGACTAGTGACTAGTGCTGGGTCCGTAACATCATCCATCAATATATGGAGGTTTCCTAAAATGGGGGGTACCCCCAACTCATCCAAATTAGACGATTTTAGTACTGAAACCCATAGTGACGACTAGGGATTTCCCCATTTTAAGGTCGCCAGTGGTCAAGCATTTCAGGACTGGCTGAGTCAATCCAAATGGCTGGACTCACGCCAGTTGAAAATTTCTACTGAGGATGGGCAATGCTTACATCGTGGCCGTTATCCCATTCATTATTGTTTCTAAAGCGTTTTATAACTCTTTCAAGACCCATCAGTGCATCCACCAATCTCCATTATTTGAGGTGCATCTCACTTCGTGCTTGAATACACATGATTCAAAGCCACTTAATTCAGACTTAGAACCAAACTAAATACGGGATAATCCCAGTCCATAAGATTGGAGAATTACTTACAGACTGGATTATATACAGAAACTTTACGTATTTCTTGTTCTCCAGTGAAGAATCCCATGTTTGTTGCGCAACGATCCCCCTGAGGACGACGAGCAGAACGGCGAAGAAAATTCGCAGCACAGTCCGCCGCTCCCGCGGCGCGAGCGCGGGGACAGCGCTGACCGGAAGTCCGCATTTAAGACGCCCAGATGCAGAGGGATGGGAGGATGGGATGTAACGAGCAGGTAGCACAGGTAGGGTAATGAAGTGAGACCCAATTACTAACTATGTCACTATGTTGATGTTCAGTGGACCTTGCTATTATATGTTAGTTATTATCATATGATCATCATTGTACTGAAATAACCAATTCAATTGGTGGATTATGACGTGTACTTTCCGACTAACCAAGGTTATTGCTCATTTCGACGGCAGAATTCCAGCATTGAGCAGTGTTCGAAGCCACTAATAGCTGATTCAATATACTGGGAACCATCACAATCCACTATGGAAAATCCTTTGAACCAGCCAGGCAGTCTAAATGGACCGATTGGAGTGTTTTGAACACTGCTCAGTTGGGCAGGCACAGATTCTATGCAAAAAAACATGCCTAATCTTGCCGTGAAGTCTTAACCTTCAAACATCAAAACACGTGTCCCACCTGTCCCATCTGCCTGAGGGCTTACCATCCAGAACAAACTAGATGCTCAGGGATTGGATCACAACCCGGCAGTGGAACCTTGGAAAATCATCTTAGTGCTGAAGGTAGTGGAATGATCCAATCCATAGTTTTAAACAAGCATCCCATTCCCTCATTCCCTCATTCCCTCATTCCCTCATTCCCATCCGCAAGGACAATCATTGGGAGACTGGAAGAGTCCATGCTGGATGTGTCCAGTCCAAGTTTTCCCGAGCGCCGGTCCCACAATGCCACTCGCCTTGGAGAACTCACCTCCACAGTCCGATTTCGAATGTTCAATGGCCACGTTTGATGACCGGAGAGTAAGCAACAAAAATGGCACGCATTAGACACCAGAACAAGTCTTCTCCAGCCCAGATGCTAAAATCAGCATTTTTTTGGGATTTGGCTCGTACAAGATAAGTGTATGTATATTATATATATATATATATATATATATATATTAGTGTATGTATATATATAAAGATGATTGTATTTATATATTTATAATTATGTATATATATATATATATAAATATGATTATATATATATATTATATTATATATATTATAATTATGTATATATATATGTGTATTTATATATATATATATATATATATTTATTTATTTATAATTATGTATATATATATGTATTATATATAATACATATACATTAGCAATCTGTGATTGTCTCTGATGATGAATACCTCTTTGGACGTACAAAAAATATTGCAATACGTTACTGGAAATTTGTCCTGGGTCCTGGTTTGGAAACGCCTGGCGTGTTACCCGTAGGATCCATGTATGCTATATATATATGATAACATAAATCCCATCAATATACCCCCTTTATGTTAGCATATATAGCAGCACCATGGATCCTATGGGTCAAGATACCCATATATTTTTGAGTGCTCAAAAATAAGGATGCGTAAGGGATCCAATATTTGACTCAAGAATGTTCCGTATTTGGAGTTGAATGACTAAGTTTCATCAATGTGGCTTTAATTTGGCCGCAGTGCAACACATTACCTATTTGTGGTCGCATTCGAATTGCACTGAACGCTGGCTATTGCTGGTTCATGACCGCTGTACGTTTCCATCCCATTTTTTGTTTGGTTCTCCGCATTTCATGCATTTTATATCAGACATTTCAAGACATATTCCTCTTATCCTATCATGTTCTTTTCACAATTTTACTTTCGATCGATTCCATTCTCAGCCCATCTTTATGAGTCTGTCCAAAAATGGGTTTTAATTTATAATCTCAGATCGCTCTTTTATTATAGTGAAAAATAATGAGAAGCTATAACCATAGGTTCAGACCATCAAATTTTGGGATAGCTATAGCTATAGTTAACCTTTAGTAAAGCTCTTTATCAAATTTCGGGATAGCCTATGTTCAGACCATAGATTTTCCCCGTCGATTTCTCCCTTTCGCAGCGAGGAATATCGTACCTCTGGGAGCCGCATCCGGCGAGACTCAGACAACTGGTCCAGAGGCTTCTGGGTCACCAAAAAAAAATCAGCACCAAAAATTGATGTTTTAACAAGTCAAAACGGTGGATTTAACCCATTTAACCATGAAGAATGGAGATTTTCGCTGGATTTTGAATGGAGCCAATTTTGGAGTTGAAGCGATTCATGGGGATATAGCTGCAATATTTTGGACTTCAAATGGCAAATTGGAGGCTTAAATTCTTGGATTAACCACTACAAATAGGGTCGTTTTACCTCTCTATTTGCAGAATTGATCCTTTTGTATTCAGGGTGTTGGTTTCGCAGCTTCGATTTAGGGATTTAATCTACGAGAATGGAGCAGCTTCTGGCAGATAATTCGCAGATCATTCGGACATATACAGCGGGCGCAGGTATATGGAACGATTTGACCAGTGAAAACGGGTACCTACCAACCAACAAAATGTGTAGAATACCAAAAGCACATCAACGAATGAATTTGGTTTGTAACTCAAAAATTATTTATGTTCGATCCTATATAACTGGTATGATGAGCTGTGTTTTTCCTCAGATTTTCGGAGCTTGAAGCACCAACCACCTAGTGATGGGCAATCGTCACCGGTGAGCTTCCATCGCAAGGGGGGCACTTTGGGGAGCAATGAGGGGATATTCACCACTGTTCACCACCATTATATGCTCCCATGATAAGATAAGAACAACAATCATTATTTAATAGCAATATTAACATTATATAACGGAACCTATATGATAACCAACTGAGAGTATTCTAAGCAGCAACCTGGTGATGTTCTGCAACTGGGATGCAGATTTTGCAGCTCTTCGGAGCTTCTCAGGGTAGATTCTGGTTCTGCTGTTGAGTCCTGAAACAGGCCTGGGGAATGTTCCTCCAATATTTCCACACCAATTGCTTGGATGATCCTGAAACTGAACTAGTAGAAACGAACAAGAACGCATTTTTTCCAGCCATAGTGGATTATTGTGGTGATTACATGTTATTACCCAGTTTCAAGAACCATTTGTTAGCTGATCACACCGAATTCTCCTACAGGTGGATCTACAACCATAGGGCCGTAAGCAGTATATTCCAGGGATTCAAATCCCATTGGTACCAATAACCCCAACAAAAATCCCATGGTTATCACAGTGTTTCGTGCTGATTCCATGGTTAAAACCACGTTTCCACAACAGATTCCCCCAACGTTTTTTAGGGGAATCCCTGGTTCCAGCTGTCCGGTCCTGGAAGAGGTTCAGACTTCCGGCACGGTAGGAGATCTTCACGTGGCTTGGAGATTCGGATGGGTTAGCCATGGGGGTTCTTTTTTCGTCATGGGGGATCCCCAGTCGTCACCATGGGTTACCCCCTGGTAAACGTTTACATAACTATGGAAAATCACCACTTTTTCATGGGAAAACTCACTATCAATGGCCATTTTCAATAGCAAACTGTTAGTTTACCAGAGGGTAACCAAGACTAAGTCATGGTCCAATGACTTGGATGATAACTGCGGTACCCCCATGACTTTACACACGTCCATTTTTGATGAGGAACTTGTCTTATGGGTTTGGAGGGAGCGGTGTATGGGGAGCCCTTCGGAGCTACCAAGAGTTTCGCAACTACATGGTAGTTGTACGTGCAACTAGGTTTAAGCCCTATCGAACTTCTTAACTAGGGTTTATAAATCATAAAGAGTTATAAATTAGGGTTATTTGCTGGGGTCATCATATTATATCATATTATCATTATAGTTATTAACTCGTCATGAGTGTGGCCAGTTATAGCACTAATTGCTTCTTTAATCAAAATCCAATCGGGATGTGTGAAAATCCTCCACAAATGGGGAGTTAACATGGATTTAATGGTGATAAAAAACCACTAGAAGTTGATCGGAAAACGGGATTTTCAGAAAGGCGTTTGACCAGTTGCACCATTTGGGTGCAATGATTTGGTCCCCCTGGGTTGATCTGGGTTGGTGATTTGGCTTCCCATCGTTGGACAGAGATGTTGACTGTTGGGAACTCACCAGCAACGGACCCGGGTCACCTGAGTTGGGGCAGGGTTTCAGCAAACACTCGAATAAAGAGATGTTGAAGTATATAGATAAAGACACGTATAATATATACATATATATATATAGAATATATTTATATATAGATAGATATAGTGGATTAATATAACTGTTATATAATATAACATAGTATAACATATAGTATACTGCTGAAAAAACATGCTGGGCATCTTAGGAATTGGGAATTTTACGGGGAATCGATTTTTTAAACCATGGGGATGAAGCTTCATGAAACCTGTGGCGCGGGGACCAGACAAGGTCACCAGACAAGGTCATTCCCAAGATTTGGGGCACTTTTTAACAGTATCACCCACATTCAACCGTCATTTTTGTTTGTGTTCGTTTAAGAATCTGAATGAGTTTGACATTTTTTTGACATTTTTTTGATCAAATATGCCCAGTGTGCAGCCCAGGGCGTTCGCGGATGAACTCAGACGCAACGAGTGGGAGTGCGGCGAGTGCGCTCAAAACGCCTGAGGCAAGTTGGGTTGAACACAGGAAATGGTATTTATATCACAATGGAAATATGATGGCTATATAACGGGAATCTTACGTTGATATAATGGGTTATACAGACTGTATTTATAGTCAATAGTGATCCCCAAAAAGATAGAACTTTGTGTTTCCAGGATGGATGGTATAGATGATATGCACCTCATATTTCCAGATTTCCAACTGTTTGATCGATTTCGGGGTTGCTATATTATCATACACAAGATATTGCAGCGATACATGGTTAGCTCCTATTTTTTTACTTGATGTTGGATTGGAATTGTTAATACCGAAGAACACGCAAACTTCGGATATTGCCAGCAAACAATGCGAATCTATATGTAGCTATAGGATTATATAGAAAAAAAACTGCCTATGGGTAGGGTCAATATCAAACGATGCCATATTTTGTTGATGATCATACCATTCTGGTCACAGTTTTGATACGTGAGCTGCACAGGACCAGGGCTCTGACACGCACGTCGCGTCAAGCACGGATAAGTGTACTTCCCCTTACACTTTGGCACAGGTTGCAACAAAATAAGATGCCCTTTGGTAATTTAACATAGCCATGGAAAACTACCATTTTTTTAATAGGTAAAGTATCTGTAAATGTGCATATATGGGAATATAATGGGGATATGTCGCCTCTGGTATCAATCCATAGCTATCCACTGTTATTTCATGGGATATGACCAACAAAAAATGCATCCAGAGATGGGGATTTCCCATTTCCACGTTTGACAAACGCATATGTTTTTTGGCGTTTGTTGAATCTTTCAAGTATCTTTCTGACATGGGGAAAAGCTACAAATATGATGGTTAAAGGATGATCATGCACTAACAACTGTATTTATGAAGATAAGATTGATTATGATAGGTTTTAGAATATTGAGAATCAAAAGGCCAAGGCAACTTTAACGAAAGTTCATGAGCTTTGGGGTTTTAATCTGGTGGGAAGAGTGTTCGGAACATTGTTCTCGGTTGTCTGCAAATGGACATTGTACTGGGGCGGAGCAAAAAGAAAAATGGTTTCCATGTGAACCCACATTCATAACCTGTGTAAACCTTCTGTTCAGACTCAGTGAGAGGATTTGACATTCCCAACCAATCTCAACGACTCAGGAGAAAATTGGGACTCCTCGCGCGCACACATCTGGAGATCATCAAAAAGCAGAGCAGTTTGAAGCAGAGTGGCTTGGTCGGGTACGGTTCTAGGCTTCGGTGATCGGGTTCCACATATCGACATACTTCGACGGTTCCAAATCAGAGATGAGTTGTGGGTTATACAGTTAAGTTATACATGATTAAAAGAATAATGCATAATTATGTAATCATACATAAGTTACACAAATCACACAACACAAAGTATATCTCAATACCACTGATTATGATTCAATTACTTGGATATTTTCCCTGAACCTAGCTACATTGTATGCGTAGACAGATATGTTTCCTCAGTACCAATCACTCAATCTTACCAACAGTTGCTGTGTTTCCATTGAACATATGCATGCAATGCACTTGTGTCTGTAGAGTGCTTCCAAATTGGTGCTGAACACCCCCTTCTTTGAAAACAGGTGGGCTAACAAAATCAGCGACATTTTCTTGAGCTGAAACGTTCAGACATCTTGCCATTCAGAAAACACATGACATTTTGCACTGACTTTTGCCTTGAGAACGACGAACCAATCTTTAAACTCTAAGACGACTAGGTACCTCACCAAGAAGAACAGCAACAGAATATGGGTCGAAATTATGCAGCACCCCATAGCTTTTACGGTTCTTTTGGAGCCTTGTTGCCATGCAAACATATGGTACTGCCTGACCTTTTTCCAACGTATATTTCCACAAAAAGTGTCTCATGACAAACACTGATGATGAAAATTGACAATATTATATAGATTCTATCCCCATTATGTCCCCATTGTATACATATACATATATATATAGCATTATATACATGCATATATGATATTATATAATCATATATATATATATATATTATATGTCTATAATTCTATATATGTTTACATTATCCCAAATGTGACTGGATCATGGCTTTTGCTCACAACATGACTCCCCACATGACTTGAGGAGCATCGAAGACGAGTTTGCGGGCGAAACGCAGCGGATTTGATGCCAGTCTCAACTTAAGCTTGGATCCCAGCGAAAAAAAAACCTCCGTTTGTCGCCGATTTCCCAGGAAGTTTGATTACCAGAGGGTATATCACCATTATATCACTATTGTTGTTGGTTATATCCCATGAAAACAAGAGTGGATAGCTACGAACTAATACCATAGGCGAAATATTCTACAAATGTTTTATCATATCACCATGATATTCCTATAATATTGTGGTTTCCATAGCTATGGTAAACTACCAAAGGGTATCTCATCATATCACCATTATATTAGATACTTTACCTATTGAACTTGTGATTTTCCATACCCATGGGTTTATTTCACCATTATATTCCCATCATCATACATATTCCAATGATATTCCCATTGTATCACCATTATATATATTTTTCCATTGTATTCCTATGATATTCCTTTATAATCATAAGATCCCATTTTATCCCATTAAATGTCATTTAAATGTAATTTTTATCATCCCACAAATCCATATGATTTTCATTTAACGTCGCTGAATTTGCCCCTGTGCAAATTCAGGACTTCTCCAAGCGCCATGAAAATCAGAGCTGGATCAACTAGTCGTTGTCGTTGGCTCCAACTGAAATCAACAGGGGGCTTGCCTCACCATCAAAAACAACACATACATCACACATGTCATATTACTACTTATACTATATATGGGGGGTTCCATGAATGGTAGCTGGATGGTTTCTTTCATGGAACATCCTACTAAAATGCATGATTTGGGAGTACCCCTATCTTAGGAAATCTCCATACGTATTATACATATGACATACATATAAAAACACATTTATCAAACTTGTACAACGTGCATGCGCATGCATGTTATACATACTGAAATTCAAGGTTTGATGGAAGTTGGGTGAACACCTTCAACCGTCGTCATAGAGGGGTTTCATGTACGTGCACTGTAGATGCGTTGAAGTCTTATTGATGGTGATACAATTGTGATACAATGGTCAAATATATTCAAATGCCAATTTTGATGGATTGATATTCAATGATTTTCAAAAGGCCGAGTCTATACACTATAAAAATGACCCGCCGCCCTGCCCCGATAATGTTTGGGTTTATGTTCGACCACCAACAATCACTACGGGTGAATCTCAACCATCTATTCTTGGGTTCACCGAAATGTGGTGCTTCAATCCCCAAGACGCTACTAAACCAGACATCATTCTGTGAAATGATCAAGTCTCATCCCCCGTCATCCCTATAGATCCCTATAGTTACCCACCTACAGTGCAACTGATCCATTTGCGGCCAGCAAATTTAACGTGGCCAGCTGGGAACTAGAATTTGGCCAGCTTGGCTTTGTGGAACTTGTGCTATCCAGATCTATCCAGTCATTCTTCGATGGGTGGCAGACCCCCTTAATACCCGCAGAGTTTATTTTAGAGTGCGGCAAAGCCGCGGTGCAACAAAATCCTCAGCGCTTAGTGTTTCAGACCTTTCAGTCTAGAGTGGGGCAATGACCCCTCGGGTCAGTGTTATGAAAATTAAGTCTCTTTTGGTTTACAGCAGATATATGTGATTACTATGGATGACTGAAATGACCAGCGTCATCTAAAGTCCATATTCAACAAGTAGCAAACGGTCCAGATCATTGCCTTTGGAAACTGCTCATATTTGACCACTGCCGGAAGCTGTTGACATCTGACGCTGATCTTATGACTGATACCTCTGAGACTTGACGGTCAATGACGTCAACGCATCGGGCGGCCCCCATGGGTCTGTCTGAAAATGGGGACCGGGATACCCCTTATAGATGTTCTGGTTAATATTCCTTTTCCTGTGAGAAACGCACTTTAAGGACATGAAAAATGTGGGAATACCACATTTTCAGATACGACAATCACGGTCTGATTTCAGCGACGGTGATGACCGATGAACCGATGTTACGCCACCGGATTTACCAAAAAAAAACAGAATCACGCAGAATCGTCAAAGATGTTGTTTTATCAACTATACTGGCGGTTTCTAATCATCGTAATACAAAGATGTCTAACCACACGAATATTTGATGTTGAAAAACTAAGATGATTGCTGGTTGGTGGTTACACATATGTTTGATTTTGAAGCGTAAAAACAGGATGATGATGCCACTTGATGAGGGAGGATACCAGCCATTAGCCGCATACGGCAGACTTGCTGGCCCTGAGTTTCACTTCAAGGCATATAATACATATGTATATGTAGCTGGGATAGCCTTTTAAAAGTCATTGTCCAAATGATATAGTTTGTATAGTTTCCATTGTGTCCATCAGTGATGTTAATTCATGCCCTATTTTCGTAGATTGATGATCTATACTATGAGTAGATCAGATCGCCAACAAAATTGAACGAACAACTGAATAACTATCTATCAGCATGCAAATCGTTAGCATTTTACAAGCAGAAGCAAGCCGGATTGCTCCAAATGAACTTGAAATCTCAATAGAGTTCCTACAGGACACAGCAATTTCCCTGTACGATTAGCTCCATCCTGAGTGAACAGAGTGACCAGTAACTTGGATATGTTTTCAAGACCAAATCCTATTCTAGATATGATATGTCTCGATTTCATACAGTAAAATCCACGATTTTTGGACAAACCCCCAGACCGCGATGGATAGCAACTGCCAACGCCATCGCCGTCGATCCGGCTGCACTGGGCCCTGCACCGAACGGTGCGAAAGAATCGCTGCTGCTGCCATTGGTCAGTTGGGGAAATCCCATCACAAAATCGGGGATTTTGGGATGAGATCTGCAAAAAATAAGGTTTTCATTGTGGGACATGTTTGGAGTGGAACCAGTTGGAACATGTTGGAACTGGATATGCAATGATATGTAACCATCGTTAAGTTGGGGTTATATCCCGACTTATGTGGGTTACCATAGTTGTACCGACTAATATCCCCAACACTCCCAAGTATGCTTCCAGTTCCTTTTAAGATAGGAACCAGGCTGACTTCGCATCTTTGGGGTTAGTTACCTATCTGAGAGTATATGAGAGGTAAGTGGAAGATGATGGTCCCTATTTACTGTCTCAAATAGTAAATGATATTTAATTTCTTAGACAACAACGTGTAGTAAAGAAATTACATAATTTGCTTACTGTTTCTATACAATTGACAGTTTTGCGCATGTGAGTATATGTATATATATAATATATAATGTGTTATAGTATATATATATATATTACATATACATTTAATGAGTTACGTGTTCAGGCTTCATAGACAGATTGGTAGATACCAAATCTCTCATTTTGCTTTGCTGGTATGACTTGGCTTTGACGCAACAGAACACATTCCAACTACCATTTTTTCACATTTTTTGGGATACCTCAAAGAGCTATTCGACCTTGTGCTTGTGGCGTTCAGCTTTACGACCTCTCCAGATGGATCATGGCAATGCAATGATCGCTACTGTACATTGCGCACATAGGATGACAATCCAATGCCTTCACTGGCATTTGATCGGTGGAAAGCATGTTTGCAACATTAGCTATGGAAAAACAAATCATCCTTTTAATAGGTAAATCCATCATTTTAATAGGTAAATTTCAGGTAAATCATCTATTTCTATGGGCCATCTACGTGACATCTATGCCATCATAGCAAAGTGTCTGGGAATCCCGTTCGCCTGAGGCTGAACCACCTCTGACGCGCGTGGCTCAAGAGGAGGAGCAAGAGGATGAGGCCCGGGTTTCCACCGGGGATGTGGGCTGATGACGGATGGATGTATGGTGGATATAGATAGGTATCCCTAAAGAAATGATGTGTTCTAAAACACTTGTTTATTCGATTGTTATTTCGGGGTATAAACCATTTTCAGACACATCCATGTATCTACAGTTTGATGGGTTTATGCAGCAATTTAGAACTGAGGGGCTCCATGATGTAGATGGTTGGTTTCAGCAATAAAGATTGGCATGCCAGCAACACTCACTGTGGGTTCATCTCATCAAGATCGGGAAAGCAGATATACCTTCCGGTAATTTAACTTAGGGAAAATTGCTCATTCACAGATGATTTAGCCCTTAAGGACGGCGATTGTTCATAGCTATGTTAAATTTCCAGAGGGTAAGTAACCATGAGAATGAGAACGTTCCAGACTTGGATGTTCGGGCCATGCTGAACTTCGATAAGTGGCTTGTGACTGAATGGCAGCCCAACTATATTGCAGTCAGGAGGGATTGATTGTCGCCATATTTTGGTTTGCTGGTCATGAGTCATGAATGTTTTCTTTTTTCCATTTCAGCATCATAACGTATAGCTGCAATTGGGTTCCATGTTGGGTGCGAAGCCTTGCATACATGAACAGCGCAATTTGTTGGGTGCAAGACACACACACATTTCCTTTATTGGAAAAAACATATTGTAGGTGTATAGATTTGATACAGGTAGACAGGCAGAAAACAAACCTGATACATGGATAAATGAATACAGACAGAGAGAGAGAGAGGGAGAGAACGAGAGACACATGGATGGACAGATAGACAAATTATAATTCTACAGGACTTGATATTATTGATATTACCATAGCTAGTATTCTATTACTAGATTCTTGCCATCAGCATTATCATGATTAGTATTATTACGGTATTCTTACTATGTTCTTGCTATCAGCATTATCATCATCAGCATGATCATCATTATCATGTTGATCATTACAGTAGCTTAAGATGATTAATTATGTATAGTTGATATCACTATCATTATCATGATCATTCTACATCATTATACATTAGTTTACATCATTATCATTATCACATGATATTATAATTATGTAATCATAGTTGATAATGATACAATGATGCATTATTACAGCTGATAATTATCACATGATGCCGTAGCTTAGTATTGTCCAGCAGCAGGATGCGGATGGAAGAGGTCCGGCACTTATTGAATTTTCCAGGAGAAACGCGTGAAAACAGGGATGTTATTTGATCCACTCCTAGGGGAATATCATGTGAATATCTATATAATTTTATTATAATATATTATATTTTTATATTATATTATGTTATATTATATTATGTTATATTATATTATGTTATATTATACTATGTATATATATATTATATGATGTATATATTATCTATCCATTTATCTGTCTATCTATATGTCTGTCTATCCAATATCACTACTGGATGTTGTTACACTCCCGTCGCGTCGATGGTCTTCTCGGGATGATATGGAGAGATTTCATCACCAAATGGGAATATCATGGGAATGGTACCCTCTGGTTATGTCAAATAGCTATTGAACATGGCCATAGAAATAGTGAGTTTTCCCATTAAACAATGGTGATTTTCCATAGCTATGTTAGTTTAGCAGAGTGTACTTGTCAATCTGGGTGTATCAATGACAGGGTGTGTATCTCGTTGCATCACAACAGGAATGACGTTCCCAGTTCCCAATTGAACGTTATGTGCATATCAGATATGTATCGTTGGTAAATTACAGCGACCTTGGGATTGAGTGACTCACCTCAAAATGGCCAAATGTACCACCCGACTTTGTGCTATTGAGAATGGATGGTAATGGGGAACATGGGATGTTGATATGGATAATACATGATAATATGATAATCATGATGTTACAATGAGATATACGGGGATTGACATTGGCTAGTCTGGAAACGGAAACGGATGAATTTAGTCCTGAAACATGGCAATATGATGTGATTCAATACAATGGGATCTATCGCCAATCATATATGATACGATCTAATCATCTATCATCAATCTATACCGTGTGTTTGTTTGAAAATATCCCATAGCCCGAAACCATGTTTTTCACGCCAGCACTTGAAATCGATGGGTTATCCCCCCCCCTGAGACCAGTGAAGTGCACTCTTCAGTCACAGTGGATAGGTTGTAACGGTGGTGGTTGTTACATGGTGCTGTTTGATGGAATTGACTTTTGTGATGACCGATTCACAGAGAGAGAGAGAGAGAGAAACAATGATCCAGAAACAGGTACTTGTACTTAGCCTGTCCATATATATATATACATACATGTGAATATATATATATATATATATGAATATATATATATATATACACATTATATATACACATAATATATGAATATATATATATATATAATATGTATTAAGTTATGGCTCATTTTTCGTTAGCACTTCAACTTTGGACTGGATGTTATAAAGTTAAGCTAACAATCACAAATTGTGCGGCACCAGCGATGCCCCATGTTTCATTATTTTGGTTTCGTTCCGGCAATCCTTAACTTACGGTTGGATTTTGCCTCCATGTCTGACGGGTAGTCTCAATCGAGGACAATAACCTTGTGTTCCTGGGAACGCCCCCCAAAAAAAAATAAAGGATGTCAATCCAAGGTGACTGCGCTGATTTCACATAGTATTGTTGGCAATTGTTGGTTGTATCCATCAATGGACAGAAGCGTTTTCAGACTGTTTCTTCGCCCCATGTTTCTGAAATTCACGGTTGATTTCTCCTGAGCAGTGTCCAACAAAAACCTCATTGACAATGAAACAGGGTGTTTTATTCACCGACCTGTTTTTTTTTACTTTGTAAACAGTTCAAAATTCCCGTTGATTTGGGAGGTAGAACATATACCCCATATATTGGGGATTCACAACTCAAAACGTCGAGGTGAAGCTCATACCATCTTTCAGGCGCTGGAACCCATGACGAGGGATATCGAGGGATGAAACATTTTGAACGCTTTCATACAGTATCAAAAGTTTGGAAAGTACGATCTGATTGGTTGAATGATAGTTACATGATAGAGTTTACTATGGAAAATCACGCTAGATAAATCGATCAATCGTGCAACTCCATGGGTCGAAAAGACCATAGTTATGTCAAACTACCGGAGGGTATGCATTTTCAGAGGCAGTTTTTGTGAGAATTATGGCAACTGTCACTTGCAGCTGCAGGTTTCCTCTTGTTTTCTCCCCTTGGAGATGTTGTTCTCAAGGCCCTTGATCCACTCTTGCGGATAAGGCAACCTTCCGAAATTTGATGATGTTCAAATATGAACGTATCTGTCTTAGTGGATGGCATGATCCAAAAACACCCTTAAAGAACATGTGTCCTGTAGATTTGGAGCGTTCCGAAAATGGGGCGACCCCCAAATCATCCATTTTAGTAGGATTTTCCATGAAAGAAACCATCCAGTTTAGGAACCCCAAATCAGTATTGAAACCTTTGGTGACTTGAGGATCCCGCATTTTCCTTTAGAAACCAATGCAGTGAATCTCATGTCGCTGGTGTTTCCTCCGCTTCACAGGGTGGCTTAAGTTGGGACGAGCAACGACGTATCGAGGATCGGTCGCCGTGTCGTCGGGTCGTCGGGTCTGTTGCCATGCGGCAATACGCCGAAAAAAGTATGGTTATTTTGAAAGGGATATATGGCGATAATATACATATATATATATATAATTATATATAGACATATGGATATTTCATTTGGGATATTTCAGGAAGAGTCCTCGCTTATGCCTGCGAATCTGTCACGCTTTTTCTTTTAGTTTGCATGTCCCCGCCCCAGGTCGCCAGGTCCCCATGTCCCCAAGTCAAACCCTAGAAAGTCGTGTCTTGATGTCAAAACCCATGGTCTGGCCGGCGCCACGTTGGCGACACGGCCGGGCCGGCGTAAGTGAGATTCCACCCATATTTCATCGAAAGGATATTTCGTTGGGAGATATACAACCAACAATATTTGATACATGTAGGGGATTGGCCTCCTAATCTATGGCAATATCAGGGACGAAATGGTGATGTAATATGATGGAAATAAGAGGGGGTACAACTTGCGGTACAACTGACAATATGTCAATATGGGATGATTTGGGTTTGTGCAATGAATTGGGATGATCTATCCCCCAAAGCGGCAACGTTTATAGGACAAAAGATCGATATAGCCGGAGAATATTGACCCCCTGAAATGGATAGCCTCGGGCTAAAAGACATATTTATATATAGATGTTTTCGATTTGATTTGTCTGCATTAATTGGTACCTTATCTTTGGCGTTGTTTTTTCAAGATCGTCAAATCACATAAATCACGGATTGACTTGTCATTTCTTGTGGTCGATCATCCAGTGTTTGGGGATCTCATTGTGACCTATAGGTTTCCGAAAATGGTGGACTCTAAAATCATCCAAAGGTGGTGGTTTATCATTGGGAAAGCCAATGGTTTGGGTTAGCTATTTTTTAGGAAACCTCCATGGTGATAGTAATAGGATATATGGGTTTGTCTGAAAATAGTGTACCCCTACACCCAATGGTTTTGCTGATCATTATCCCTACTAAATGGCTATAATGTGGGGTATACCCCATTTTCAGACATACCCATATAATATATGTTGGTCGTTTCCTTTTTTTATGTTCAGCATCCACCTGATGATCCCATGTGACTAATATGTTCTTCAGATGCGTTGAAAGGAACAACTACCCTCTGGTAATTTAACGTAGCTATTGAAAATGGCCATTAATAGTGGATTTTCCCAGCTATGTTAGTTTACCAGAGGGTAGATATTGTAACGATCGTATGATGAACATTAACAATATCTAGTTGTGAATATCAATTGCGAATACATATACCACGTATATAATTATAATTAATGAATTAGATATTGATAGATATATCTATGTGAAAATACGAACACACACACATAAGCATGTGTATAATAAGTATGCCCACTGTGCGGAGAAAAGGTCCAGTCACTGCTGAAGGGAAGTGTGCTACGAGGAAAGGAACATAGCCATTGCATGCCATTGCCATGTCACATGACCAGAGTTCTTTCCCAATGTGGAAAAGAAGCCTGTCATTATTGCACTGGACCTTGTCATGATACCTATCAAATTGGACTGGACGATGTCATGTCGTTCTTTTCCCCTGAGGATTCAGTCAGCCTGTGCTTTTCACAACAGGAAATCCCATGGTTTTCTGGTATCCAACAAGTGGATTGTGTGTTGCTGGTGTTTCAATACCCATTCTGAAATGAGTTACCCTCTGGTTATTTAACATAGCCATGGAAAATGGCCCATTTAAAGATGGTTTACCTAGTAAGCGTGGTGATCTTCCATGGCTATGTTAAATAACTAGATGGTAAGTGTTACCAATGTAAGCACCGAAAATGTCGCCGTAAGGAAAGGTGACGAATCAACCAATATCTCCACCATCATCCCTCCCTGGTGTTGGCATTTCGCCGGTAAATGTTATCATTGTACCCCACTTACTCCCCGCAGGAATGGTCCTGGTAAGGGTAATTCTTCAAAGTCCTTGCTTTACATCCAGAAAACTCTACTCGATTTCCAGGTTTATCCATGGTTTATTTCATGGTGTATGTAAAAACACCTCGCAAAAATGCCGTGATTTCACCAAATTTCACCACCCATCAGGTTCCTTCCAACTGGGAGCCCGAAACGAATCCGCGACCCGCGTTTTACGCCCAGTGCCCGCCAGTCTGCCAGGAGTTCAGCATGTACGACCACAGCGGCGAGATGCGTGGCTTGGATATATCGTGGAAATAGATGATATATCATATGTATATGGGTATGGGTCAATACCTATAGATACCATTTTTAGCGGGATGAACATCCATTTACCAGCTATTTTGGGGTTCACTAGGTACCAGGGTTTTGACCCATCCCCATATCATAGTTATATATATACATACATAGAACATAGATTTGGTTAAATTATAACGACCTCACTGTCCTCCCGAGCTGGAATCATGGTCAGTAAGGAAAATCATCCCCAAATGGCCTTAATTCAGGTTAGTGAAATATTATTATTTACCCATATATATATATATATCTCATAGATGATATATCATATTTAACCACAGTAAGGGAAAATCCTACTAATATGGATGACTGGTTGTTGGTTTGGAACATTACTTTTATTTTTCCATATATATATATTCCCTCTGGTAAACATACAAAAAAAACTATGGAAAGATCCACCATTTTCAATGTTTAAATCCACTATTTCTATGGGCCATGTTCAATAGCTATGTTAGTTTACTGGAGGGTGTATATATATATATTATCCATTAGATATCCATTATGGTTATTGGTTAAGTTATATATTGTCCATTTATTGCAGCGCACTACAGCGCGTTGAAGCGTCTGAATAGATTGATTTGGGCAGATAAACTTGACAAGTCGGCAATGATATACCTTTTGAATACGTCGTTTTTCTAGAAATTTTAATTGTGGGGATTCAGGGGTACACAGTTTTATATTTTAGTTATATGGTATTTATCACATATATATATATATACATATATGACAAAATATATACCCTTATTTTTGTGGTACCAGTTCTCTATAAATATATATTCAGGGATACTAAAGATTTTTTGGGTACCCTTTTATTCCAAGTTATAGAATTTGAAACATGGAGTCCGCTGCCCAGGTGAAACTACCCATGAGGAGCAGGTAGCGTTGGCAGCGGCCTTGAGTCTGACTGGGGAACTCTCCGGGAATTGAACATGGCAATAGAACATCCACCATTTATAGATGATTTTCCCACTAAGAGCCTCGATTTATATAGGATTTCAATTGCCATGATTACCAAAGGGTAGTATATGAATGGTATTGTTACCATTCGTAATTCTTATTATCAACATGTGGATGATGATTCCCAATCAACTGTTTGCTAGCTTCACTATGTTTTGATTAACTAGCTGTATGCCCACTTATGGTAGGGGCCGGTCATGGTATCTTCCAGTTTCAGAAGTTCAAACAAGTTCACCCGGGATATCAATTTTCACCATCAACGTGATTTTTTTGTTGACATCCAGTATCGGTTACACTTCAAAACTCAGAAATCACCGGTTGTGCAATGGGAGGGATGAATCCTTGGCCCAAAATTGCTAAAACTATGATTGTTTGATAGATACTTATAGCCTGTAGCTAAATCTAGTTATTTAATCTTAATAAGTTATCATTGCTAATCCATTGCTAATCCATGATGATTTGCCATTATCCAGCTATAGCCACTCGCTCTTAACAAATATGAACCATTATGAACCACTACTAATCACTATATGAATCACCATTAATCCTTATTAATCACCATTAACCCCTATTATTCACCATTAATCCCTATTAATCACCATTAATCCCTATTAATTGCCGTTGATCAAAGTGAATCACTGCGAATCCATGGCCTCCGTTGAAGGTGGCGCGACGAAAGAAGCTGTTGAGCGACTGGGCACAGATCGTGTAGCTTGGCGGCGCGAGCGATGGGACCACATGGGTGGAAGCGACACGATCTAAAGATGCCTAAAAATCATTGATAGATCTAATGGTCTATAAGATATATTCATAGTTTATAATAGAACTTTTTATAGATGAAAATTCAAAGATTATATGATACACACACATATATATATAGTTATAATATAAATATAATATATTGATAGATGATAATATCCATAATTTGATGAGAATAGCCATTACTAGATGATAGTAACATGCAGTCTAATAGTTTATAATAGATATAGATGATAATAGCCATGATTAGATCTAGCAGGGATCATACAATAGATGATGATTATGTCTATAGATCATTTATCTCGTGCATCTAATAGATAAGTCTAATAAATGAACCGAACAGTGTTATACATTCATGTTCATCTATTGATATGTCCAACATGTTCATGGTACCCTTGCCGCGTCTTAGTTATATCTCAATATATACTGTCTTGCTATATTGCTTATTCCATGTATCTGCACAATTTAGAGCGAGGGCTGACGAGGTACGAGGTGAATCTTTGCAATTTAAGCGAGGTGAATTAGTTAAATTCAGAAAACGAGGTGGGCAGAAATTGCTTTCAAAGCATGTGCAACGAGTGAAAAAAAACTTTTTCGGGCTCCAGAAAGTTTTTTTTGTTCTCATCAGAGTGAAAAAAATAGAAAATTAAGGGTGCATTCAGACCCGTGAAAAAAAACTTTCTGGAGCCCGAAAAGTTTTTTTAATCGTAATTCAGTCAGTGCCCTGTGGTGGCATGCCCGGTTGTTCCAGGACTTCCGTATTTGTTCTACAGTGAAACCACTGTTTAAGAACCCACTGCATTAAGAACCTCAGGGGCT
>Ga0126342_10000865_pt1 | contig 38017 bp, 35 predicted proteins | sample Cyp1metagenome_FD_92528 | JGI IMG/M metagenome (GOLD analysis project Ga0126342, IMG submission 92528) | Coral microbial communities from Lord Howe Island, Old Settlement Bay, Australia - Cyphastrea 1 metagenome | ecosystem: Host-associated > Invertebrates > Cnidaria > Coral ... | reverse complement strand
GTGCAATTGATATATTTCTTAGGTTGGTACCAAGATTTCCCTGCTTCAACAAGTAACCAAATGTAGCTAATCCACCATACTTGCTTCCGGGGTCGGCGGCAGGGGCGGCAGCCCTTAAATTATTTATTAGCATAAAATATGGTGAAGTAGTAGGCCAAAAATGAATATCAGCCCTTCTCCTTCATAGAGGGTGAGGATGATGATTTATAACCACCAAAAATGGTGGAGTTGACTTAAACCATCTTAAAGTTCAAAATGACATACACCAAGTCTATCACCAGCAAACATGGGATCATAACCAGCAACCTGGGATATAACGCGACTATATATTGCAACTGGTGGTGTCAATTTCCACCAAACTAATGGTTAGTGATCATTGTTCCGCGTATGGATGGCAGTAAACCGACTTTACAACCACCAGCCAGCTGAAAGATACAACTGCCAAATATTCTGTGTATGCTTTCTTCGTTTCAAAAGATAACACTACTCCGACTAATCCTCTAGAACTGGGATACATCACGATGCCCAGTTGCCAGGGATCATACCACAACCAGGGGCGCTCCCCGTGGATAGAATGCTACACCAGAGCTTGGAGTCGGACCGAGAAGGAGCGAACTTGTTGGAAGATGCGCAAGGCTTCCTATCAAACACCAGACCCGTCGTGGAGTCTATGCTCGGGTGACCTGTCGATACTTCCGAGATATGTGGGTGAAAGATGCTGAACAAAACACACACACACATAAGTTAGACATCTGCAAGAGTTGCACATATCACATCATGACAAAACAACATTGACAACATTGTAGGTTGTACAGTATATGTCCCGTCAGTACCTCTGTTAAACGATAAAAAAATGTGTACATCGGTTCATCATCTCGGTGAAATCACCCATCAACACTGGCCGAAAAATCAGGCTTGATGATCGTTTTCTTATATGCTGATGGGGAAAAATACCATCAGAAACATTGGTGAAGATCAAAATAGCTGGTAAATCCCATAGCTTTTGACCCATAGCCATATAGACAAGAAGGCCTTCCAACTTTTCATCATGGTTTATCAACCTGAGTGTGTCCGAACGCCCGTGCTTTTCATATCCACCATAAAAGGTCGCAAGGAATGTGGACCAACCCTTTGTTGTTGGTGATGTGTGCTTTTCGGTTCCAACCCCTTTCAAAATATCAGCCAGTGAATCCACCATTCCATTTCTTGGAATGGGACATTTTTTCAAAAATGTTGCGGCAGCGCGCCGGCACTGTGGAGAGTTACACGCCCCAACCATCTTTTTCAGTATACTCCCCTGGTTAGAACACCCACTATGAAGTCTTATGATATTACAAGTGACTGTGTGGATGTTACCCTCTGGTAATTTAACATAGCTATTGAAAATGGCCATTTATAGTGGATTTACCCATTAAAAATAGTGATTTGCCATAGCTATGCTAGTTTACCAGAGGGTATAACACCCACAACAAAATCAGTATTATCTGATGATATGACAACCATTATTATCCCATGGATGTTGACGAAATCCGACATCGGATTGACCTTATGAAGCCATGGAGGTTTTTACGTCACCATAGGCCATCCCATCCATTGAAATCCCAGCCGTTCGTTGGTTGCTTCATGTTGATTCTATTCTATATCCCATAGGATCCATGGTGCTGGTATATATGCTAACATGACTGGGGTATACTGATGGTAAATGTTACCATATATAGCATACATGGATCCTATGGGATATGATATAGCCATGAAAAACATCATGAAAAACACGAATCAGCAAAATCCCAGCCCCATCTATAATCATCGTCCGAGCCTATCGAACTCCCAGCTGACCCTTCACAAAATCTTTTGCCGCTCCTTGGCAGTTTTCTCTGCTTCCAAGGCATCCTCCCTGCGAAGTTGGATGCCCGCCAGGCTGCAGAGCGCCGTGCCCTGCAGCCAAAGGTGGGCGAAAAAAACGCCGGCCAACCCTTGAGGCATTGATGTGACATGGTGTGTAGGGAAATAAACAGGGAAAATGTGTATATATCAGTATATATATATACATATATATACATACTGATATACTATTATATATATATACTTGACCAAAACCAGGAAAGGATTAAATTCGGGGGTTAGCTGTAATTGAATGGTTGACAAGCCATTCAAAACCCGGTGTATTTGGGCAAACTCACCTGTAAACACTTCCGGGGTACCTGCGATGGCTGTCACAAGGTATCTAATATGGAGCCTCAAACCAACCATGTCTTCCTGAGATCTTCACTTAACCTGAACCCTAGGTTCATTTTGGGTAAATTCATGCCCCAGAAATCCTCCCAATTCCCCCCTCACCTCGCCCACAGCACACTTTGCGGCCTGCCCAGGGCTCAGGGCAAGAAAAAACCAACATATAGGGCCCGTTGACTCTAAAAATCAAAGGAACTCAAAGATGTTTATGTCATGTTATGTGCCATTCTCGAGATCTCAATCAATAGAACACATCTTCCTAAATCATTTTTGGGGGATCCAGGTTAGACTTCTCAAGGTAAAACAAGAATAAGACAGTGGTATTTCATTTCAAATTGGGCATTCATAGTCTTGAGAACCCAATGGTGGACACATCAGCAAGACTCTGTACATACGATGTCGAACCGGTCATTGGTAAGGTTCAGTGACCCAAATCGGTCTTACCATTCAACGAAAAAAACATATTATCCATTGGTTCATTTATAGATGTTTTCTTCAAACAAAATGGATTTCCTATTGTCACATTATACCAATTGGATCCACATCTTTGATTGTGCAATCCAACATATGTTGATTCTGAAATCCATCAATTTTTGATGGCAAATAGAGAGTACACACAAAAAAAACATGTTTGATGGTACAATGTGAGGCCCCCAAGATAGCGTTCAGTTGGTTTACAACTCCAATTTCACTATGGTTTATGGTACGTATAACTATAGTTACTGGGGCGAATCTAAACCAACAAACATAACTGGGGGGGCCCACATTGTAGAAATCCCCTGTCCCGCCACCTTGAAGCCCGCCGTTGCCGCCGTGGCGGCATCCATGGCGCCCTCAAAGTTGTGCTGGGCGCACAGTGCATTGGCATACGCCAAGTTCCTGGTTTGGGAGGCGACAACCTGAAGATTTTGTCACCACTTGAGACATGACATAACCAACAGACAAAAAGGATGAAACTCAGCCTATTTTGGGGGACATCATGGAGGTATCATGAGACATGGGCATACTGGGGTGTACCATCCTTCAACCAACACAAACCCAGTATTCTGATTGGTGGGTGCAAATGCGTGGAGTGGGAGAGATCAGAAATGGATCAACTTGCGGGGTTCGACTGGAACCAAGGCTTTCACCTTCAACCACGGGGCTTGAATGGCTGTTGTACTGCCGCTATGTATATATATATATAATTATAATTTTATTTATATATATATAATGTTGAAAATTGTATAATTATAATTATAATTATATATATATATTGTGGAAAATCAATCCCAGAAAGCACAGCATTCACCAATGGGCTTTTTTGTCGGCGGGTTCCAGCCATACAACTTTCCTAGCCCCAGCCAACCACCATTTATATAGTCACAAAGACGTGTGATGTTCACGCCATGACAAGGAATGGTTCATCCCCAGCAAAATTGGAAATTCCAGATTTTTGGTAGAAACATCCTGGTTTTGGTTGGGCTCAAACACCAAATTTTATGGCAACCACCATTTCTGGCTGGTCAAAAAAGCAGCCGAAGTTTCCCCAAAGCCTTGCTGGATTCTTGAGACCAAGCTGCGCAGCAGCCTCGCCTGCCCTGTCGCGCACACCGTTCAACAGAGCCTGTGCTGGTTGGAAGGTGGCTGCTAAGCAGAAAGAAATTAGATCGATGGGAATTTCAGGACCCTGAAATGGAGGTACTGTACCATACAAAAACCATATGTTGGGGGCACGGCACATCCACAAAAACATAGCCTTTACAGTGGTCATTGGAAGAAGAACCTGAGATTTGACGAAAGGTGTCGGGTATGACCACAGTTGCAAACCTCACAGATTGAGTGTTGATCCATAACTAATTACCCAGAAATATCGTGCTTTTCTTCCAACATCTCCCAGAAATCAGCGCCATAGGGATCCTCGGTCCCCATCTGCACCTGCGCATTGCGCGCTGCACCCAGCGCCGCCACGTGCTGCGACAGCACCTGCGCCGCCAGCAGCTGCTGCAGCCCTTCGCCGCGACGACCCAGGGCTAGGACATCCGAGCCGCGGCCGGGGAGGTCCTGCGCGGGGTGGCGTTGAGGGGGGGTTCAATGGGATTTGGAAGGGATTTGAACCATAGAAAAAATGGGGATTCAATGGGATCTAATACCATTTCATGGATTTTGAAGTTTTGACCATGAGAAAAATAAGAATCTATAGGGATTTGATCATCACTTAATGGGATTTCATGAAGTGTAAAAACCGTCAAAATTAAGGGGATTGAGTGGGCTTAAATGCGATTTAGTGGGATTTCATAGTATGCAGAAGCAACTCAATATGATTTGGATTGGTTTCACCAGCAAGAAATGTTGGTTTAACCAACAAATATGCTGATATCTTATGGGGTTTATAAAGGGAATATATATATATATATCACCAACAAATATTATAATATTATGGCTGTGCAGTTCCACTTGCTAAGTAGGTACTAAACCATGGTTGGGAATATATTCCCATCTTTTTTGGGGGTCTAGAACCATGGTTATATATATATATATCCATTTATAACATTGTTTGCACATCCAAGCATGGGGTGCATAGTTAGTTGGCGATCATTTTCATGGGGATGACTATGGCTTATTAAGTGGATCTATATCTTATATTTTTTTTTATGTTTTTTTTAAACATAAACCAACTTCTTTTCCTGGGGATTCAACCATCCCCAATTTAGGGACCCTACCAATCCCCGCGACCAGTTGATGGTCATTCCCACCATGGGGGTCAACGATCTGAGGCTTTTTCCAGACGGGTCGGGGAAGATCGGGTAAGTATAGGATTCGAATCATGATTGTCATTGGACCGTAAAAAAAAAACACCGTCTCTCCGTACCATAATTCGGGATTCCTCACGAGGGATAACCATCCCCCCGAACGAAAGTGAACCAACTGTTGACGGCACATATGGGGATATTGAGAAGTACAATAGCGGTACAGTAGCGCACACATGGTGGTATAATCATAGCATAATGATTTCGAAATAGTTGGGAAGTATGATGACTTGCAGGTGTAATTCATGGTAATTCGTTGTTTACGGTTCATAAGATTTCATAAGTATAGCGCTTGGGAGCTATAATGATGATGTTATGAACATCATAAGTCCATGCCATCCATTGCTAGTATCCCTAGTAGCTCCACGTTGACGGGAAAGTCGTCCCAGGTCCCATGTGACTGGCGGTGGAGCTAACCCAAAATCTTCATCCCCAAAATGGACATCTCAAAAAAAAGTCCTGGACTTGACGACTGACCAAAAATGACCAAACAATACGGATTTGACAAATACAAGACTTGGGAGTTCACTGATAAAAATGAGGATCATGAGGAAGGATTCAACTGACAACAAAACCGCCGAGGCAATAGCCCCAAAGAATCACCAAGAATCACCTGATGTACCAGTTCACCAGTGTACCAACAAACTATGGGGGAATTTTGCCCGGTTGCCCTCCTCTTTTAATCGAGATAGATGTGGAAAACCCCACCATTTGTAGATGATTGGCCTAACGGGAAACCAAAGGATTTCCACATCTACTATATGTTAGTTTACCCTAGGCTAATAAGCAATGAATTAAAATGTAATGTAGGAAACCCAAAAATAAACCTGCCATTTGGGGGATGATAATAACAACATAGAATTACAATGATTTTAAGGATTATTTATTGGGTTTACCACTTAGCCATCCCCCCAGTTATAAGTTGGTATCTATAGTCCCTATTACCTTTAGTTCTATCCCCCTCATCAACCCTAGCTGGTTGGTGGTTTCAACCCCTCTGAAAAATATGAAAGTCAATGGGAAGGATGACATCCCATATGATGGAAAATAACAAATGTTCCAAACCCTAGTTGTTAATGATTCAACTCCCAAACAGCAGCTTGTTTTATCATCCCCCTAGTTCATCACCATTCATCACCATCCATCACCATTCATCACCATCCATCACCATTCATCACCATGATATAATCACCATGATATAATCACCATCCATCTAATCACCATGATATAATCACCATGATGAAATCACCATGAATCACCATTAATATCCATTAATTTCATTTAATTTCCATTAATCACCATGATTAACCATGATCAACCCATGATATACCAATGACTCACCTGCAGTTCCCACGTCCTGCAGCTTCTCCACCACCCTCCTTGCCGCCACCGCCTTGTCGCGCAACACGTGCGCCCGCGCCAGCACCACCGTGGCGGCGGCCAGGGCCCGCCGCGCCAAGAGCGAAGGGCCAGCCTCGGCGTCACCGAAGTTCGGGGACGTTTCGGGGGGGATGGAAAATTGTGTTTTGGGAAAAGGGTTAGTTTTTTTGTTTAAGTGATATTTATGGGACATCAGAAAAAGAAGTTTTGGGAGAATTTGAGCTGAACACAATGGGGATATCAGCAAAATTGGTGATTTTACGTGCTGGTTTAAATCAAAAAAAACTAGATTTATCCAGCAAACACAAGAAAAACACCAGCAAAACTGATGATTCAGAAATCACATGCCATTCAGAAATGGGGATTTACTGTCCAGCGGCAAAACCTCCACGCTCACATGGCACCAGAACATTATGGTGGATACGGGGCCACTGCAAAATGAGTTGATTATTACCCCCAACATGCTTGTTGAATCCAATCCTATGCAGGTTCATAGGAGTGGGTTTCATAACCTTTGGCAGACCCAAAGGCGCTCAAAAACGAAATGCACAACCAACGTGTAAATTCATGTAAATTCTACTAGGTCCCCAATGTTAATGGAAACGTGGGAAGGAAAAACACGCTTAACACATCTTAACACCAAGTTACCTTGCATGATGGTGAGCCCCCCAGTTGTGTTTAAAAACCCATGAATACTATAATGATAGTATACTCTAGCTATATTCCCATGCAATCCCAATTTAATTCCCATAGAATCCCATAAAATCCCCATAAAATCCCCATACAATCCCATCAAATCCCCATAAAATCCCATCAAATCCCCATAAAATCCCATCAAATCCCCATAAAATCACATCAAATCCCCATAATATCCCATTTGATTCCCATAAAAATGCCCATGAAATGATGGTTCAAACCACCCAAATCGCCATTGCCGATGCCTTGGAGGCAATTTGTAGCGCTTCTTCCGCCGAGCGCACGCCCTGGGGGATTGAAGACCATCCAGGGGGATTCCATAGAGATTTTTTCGATGGGAGATATAGATTGAGATAATTTGATATATATATATAATATATATCCCTATGGATCCAAACACTGTCTGAGAAGGTACTTAACCCTCCAAATTATAGTAAATTATACCCCAAACACTTCCTAAGAAGGTACTTGGATCCATAGGGTATATATATATGGGTAAATTATAATAATTCCCTAACCTGAATTAAGGCCATTTGGAGATGATTTCCCTTATTAACCATGATTCCAGTGAGGTCGCAGTGAGGTCGTTATAATTTAACCAGATATATGGAGATATATGGAGATATGTTTTATATAGGTTGTGTATATCTTATAGATTTATCTTTTTTGATGGGAGATATAACCAACTGTTGGTATATATAACATGGATCTGGGTAAAGTATATTCTATCTAATTATCTAATTAAATCTAATTAAGACTAATTAACATTACTAATTCACTAACCTCACCTAACCTGAAATAAGGCTTTGTGTATTGGGATAATTCCCCGAATCCGACCATCATTCACTACGTGAGGTCACGACGTGAGGTCGGAATTTACCCAAAGGGTTGCTGAGATGATGACATTACTAGTGATGAAATGGATCATTCCCGAAAATTCCCTACGTTTAGCACCAGTAAGCAAATTCACATGCATATTTTTTTTTCCATAGGGAACATGATTAACCAATGGATTTTGCTACCCTATGGCTTCAGATGCCATAGACATGGACTTGGACAGATGGACATCATCGAAAAAACGCGCGGAACATCGCACATGAGAATAGCCTCGAAATTGACCGACTGGAGCGTTGTTGCTGATTGCAACGAATGTTACGTCGATATTTGTTGCTACGATCATTGTTTACATCCATTTCAGATCGTTCGTCATCTACTTTCTCATGGCTTCAATGGTTTCAATACTTGCCTCAAGCCCACTCAAAGAAAGTAGTCATTAGGGCCCTGGGCGGCCCATGCATCCTGTCTTTGGGCAAACAACACCATGTATTTGACACCATCAATCCATCAATTATAGGGACATTGTGACATCATTCAGCGGAAATAGTCTCCATTTGGTCGATTCTGATCCCAATGATTCCCAGTTGCAAGGGCTGAAACTGCTGAAGTTCCATCCAGAAACCCGGTACATATATCCTTGTTTGGCCCCCTAAAACATCCATTGAATGAAACAACATCATCTCACATAAAATGCCCAAAACACATCAAACAATCTCATGACATGTTATAAAAAATGCCATTACACAAACCAACCAACCAACCAACCCACCCAACCAACCCAACCCACCAACCAACATCAACCAAGATCAACCAACATCAACCAACATCAACCAACCAGACAATCCAGGACAATCATGGACAATCCACGTATTTCCCCATGGTTTGCTACAGATGTGCCCGGAACTCATCCGCCGCGTCCTGCCCCGGGTCTTCCGCCAGCTGCAGCCGGGAGAGTTCCAGTAATCCCCAGGCTTCGGCGACGGGGTCCTGGGCCCATTGGTGATTCCAGGGAGAAATCTGGAGAAATGCTGAGACAATCTGTGGAAACATGATGACCTCGAATTTTTCCATTGGATCTGGTGATATGTTTGACACTTGAATGGGATGAATGACTGAATGACCATCATTGTTTTGGATATTTCCATTGAATGTATTGAAAAATCACCTTTTGTATTATTTTGTGTCATTCCATGTCATTGAGATAACTATTAAACCAATTTAGCCCTGACCTTCCACAATGCACTTTACAAAGAGAAACAAACGTTGAACAAGGGTGTCAATTGCATGAGAACTTGGGAGGTCAGGATAAATTAATGTAATTCCTTTATAAACACATGGTATCAATAACTATAATAGAATTATATACATATAAAAACATATAAAACCCATCCTTCTCAAACCCTTAGTATTATTAAAATACACCCATTATACCCATCATTTTTCTCCAGCCTTTCCCCCACCTTTCCGGCGCCAGATCCCCGCCTCGAAATGTCGGCAGATCTTCAGCAATCGCCGGGCGTTTTCCAGCGCTTCCGCCGGGCGGTTGCTGGTCAGGGCACTGAGCATCGAGGCAAGAAGCGCCCCTGCCTGGGGCGGTGCCATCCGTCGTCGAGGGTAATTGCAGGATGTTCAAAAGTCTGAACTTTTGATGTGTTTTTATTTTTTAATGTAGTCGCCTTCGGGTTTCCAGATTTTTTTTAGCTAGACATGAACCATGTCGACCTGACGCGGTAAGGGCTTGGAAACCCAATGTTGGAACGATGATGTGTTGGTTGTGCAGCTATTTGTTGCATAATAAGGCTTTGGGAACTATGCATATCACCCAATGATGTAAAAACCTAACATTCTCAAGTAGGAGGTGACCCAGTATGATTTCTCACCATATGCCATGGTACCGCACCTTTTTCATTCCTTGAACCCCAATTTATCTTACAATAATCAATAGTGAATCACCGTTTCTGACTCCAACATATCCGCATTTTGGTTAAATGTCAAATTCTGTTCAATCTTGAAAATTATCCACATGTGTTATTGACGCCACAAAAAATGGTTAATGATGTATCAACTTTAAAGATTAATTGGGGATCATCATCCTATTTCTCTGGTTGAACATAACACATGTTTGAAACCACCAGCCAGATCATGATTGGTTTTACATATATATATAATTATATAATTATATATAATTAAATAAAATATATATATATATATACAGTATATATACAACATTATACAACTGTATCCATGATATCCCCATGGTAGATGCCCAAATCCAGAAGGACAGCTAGCCACCAGCAGCTGTCCCCGTGGTCCCCGGTCTCCGGCGCTTGCGACGTGCCTCGCTGCCCATGTCCTGCGATTCCATGGCCAGTTTCAAGGCATCACTGGCCGCAGCACGGGCTGGAGCCACCTGGCAGTGGGGAAATAGGTGATTTCTGTAGGTCATGGGATCCCCTTAGGGGATCCCCAGTCGTCACCATAGGTTTCAAGACTAATGGTCTCATGACTTGGATGATTTCTGAAGAAGTCACCAGTGGTTTCAATTTCCTACTCATGGTCATCCATGACTTGGATGATTTGGGGGTACCCCCATGACTTAAGAAACCTCAAGTATAACATTAACAAATAGGACAGATCAATGGGGAATAATATGATATCCACGGAACAAAAATAGGACCTAACCAACCCAAAACACACATGCCCCAGATGTTCATGGGGTTCAATTGACCCACAACTCTAGGGTTACCTATGTTGACAGCCAAATTAATATTGAAATCTCAAATCTTGGTTCAAAAGCAATGTTCATTATATACAGTAAAGACATGGATAGATATGGATAGATATGGCACTTTAGCAAAGTTCCAGCCATAACTCTCACAAAGCACGAGGTTGTGTCACCATCTCACCGGTAGTCTCAAACCCACAGTCCCACCGGCTTTGCAGAACCTTCCCATCGTTCTTACCGCAACTGTAATCATGGGAAATCTGACCATCCCATGCTTCCAATATGTTCCAATGACAGCCAGATGGGACCTGAGCACCGTGGGCAAGCAACCTGCCTCTAACATATCACGGCTACTAGGGAAAACACAAGACATCCAAACCAACCAGCTGGTCATTCCATTCAACAGTTTCCAACCACTATTCACCCACCAATTTCATGACAATCCTAACCTCCAGAACATAGGGAAACTATCTGACCCCTGCGGTTAGATCATCCAAGTTGGAGATTGGAACAAGGCACGAACCAAATATCCTTAAAACAAATCTTAAATAACCAATAGACAGATGAATGTCCCAGTAAAGGATAGTAAAGGTGGCATTTGTCCCAATACACGTGGCATTTTTCCCAGTAAAAGGTGCCAGTTTCCCAGTTTCCCAGTGCCCCACCTGCCCCAGCATGGAGTGGCAAATGGCCACCATGGAGCCTGCTGCCACCTGTCAGGATGCACCAATCCAGGCTGATATCGGTTTTAGATGCTGTTTTATGTGCTTTAAATGGGATAATCATAAGATCATACTACTGTGGATGAAAGAAATCCTACACCAGTTGATAGGTGGTTTATCCCATTATTTATAGGGTTTCAACCATCCTTTCGGTGGTGCAGGATTTCTTCCATCAACAGTAGGATATTAGTGGATATGAGTGGATTCACCCTTCAATAAGCTGTCCGGAAAGTACCCTAATTATTGGAGGTTATTTTTTTCTCGCTGAGAACATCATCTCTCAATGCTGGATTTTCCGGTACGTGCTTGAGGAGTATATGTCTTAGGGGGTATCTCACCAGCAATCTTTGGTCAGATATGATTAAACGTACCCTCTGGTAATTTAATATACCTTCTGGTAAATTAACATAGACCCTGGCAGATAGGGGTTGGAAGACTAGTTTCCATTAAAAATTGGTGATTTTCAGGGTCTATGTTTATTTACCAGAGGGTAACTATTGAAAATGGCCATTTATAGTTGATTTACCCATTGAACATGGTGATGTTCCATAGTTATGTTAGTTTACCAGAGGGTATTTGATCGCCTAGGTTGTGTGGTTTCACCTGTGACATGTGATCAATTGGATAAGGGCCCATTGGGAATTTCATAAATCACCGATGGGAGCAACACCCGTCAAATCACCTTGGAATCCAAGAATGTGATTCCTGGAAAAAGGGGTACGGGATATAAACTCCCCATTGTAGAACATGAAAATGGCTGGGTGACGATTTTTTTTCCTGAGTTTTATCCCATGAAAAAAATATCCCATACAGCGAGAACGCCACTTGAATGCCAGACTCTCAGGATGTTTTGTTTTTTTTTGGTACCAGTCATTCGAGAGCCGTGCATTGTAGCAGCAAGGATCCACCGTTTTGTGCTGAGAATCAGAAAATAAAAAATTATAGCCGCATCAAACGGCGAAACATGGTGTATCAAACTATATTTCCAGAACATGGTAAAAATCGCATGACATTCCCCTCATATGATAAGTTTATATCCTCATGAAACACTTTACCCCAGTTTGTCCACATCACATCCTCATCATATTCCCCGTCCCCATCAAATGGTTGTTAAATAAACAGCACACTCAACTATTAGTCAACTATATATATATACACATACACATATATACAGTCCATCTATGTATTTCGATATGCATATATATATACATATCATATATATCTTTATATTATATATTCCCTTAGCTATATATCCCAACGGATTTTCACATGCTTTGGTACAGTAAATCTTCCCGCGGCTCGTCCGCAGAGTCCGCTGCCTGGCCCAGCGTGTCCTTGAGGGCCTTGAAGTTCATCAGCAGTTTCTGGCTGCTGCCCAAGGCCTGTGGGAAAATCTGGGCGTCTCGACGACTGGATGATGACACCACCATGACAAAACGGAAACCTCCAGCTGTGTATATATATATATATTATCACACATAGGCTTAATCAAAAAAAAAACAAGATGGAGGATTACAAAGGATATCTAGAGGTTCACCATGGTTTACCCTCCAGTCAAACATGGCTGGGAACTCCTCCTTTTCAGCAGCTTGGATGGGGTCTGAAAAATGTTGACCCATCCCCTCATGACCAGAATCACAGGCGACCTTCCCAAAGCCACGAACGAAAATGCGTTATATTAGTAAAGCAATAGTAAAGCAATAGTAAACCAAGTAAACCATCCCCAGATTCACCATTTTTATGGGTAGTATAAACTATACATAAATATTATAGATGGGTGGTTTATTGCAAATTAAACCCACATGATATAAGAAGTCAGTTTCGATGTTTTTTTTTTCCAAGAAATAGACATACCTTGACCAACCATCATCCGCTGGCCCATCACTTGAATCAACCACTTCTGTTGTTTGTCGCTACCTTGAAAGACCAGGATAATGGGGATGTTCGCAATTTGAGTTTTTTGGGATGTTTTGGACGTACATCCCACTTTCAGACATCCATAGACCTTGCTCCGCGCCTCACTGGGCAGGTGCTGGTAGTTCAACTGCGCCTCTTTTTAGGTATGGTATGGTATGGTATGGTATGGCATATTTATATATATATATGTATGTATAGCATGGTTGGTACAGTTGGTACGTTTGGCATTGTAAGATATTGTAAGTCTGATGGTCGGGTAACATAAAAGCGCCATACCATTTGTTTACCGCTTGAGGGATGCCTGAACGTAAAGACTCAGGGTTTATCAGTTTCTCAGGTGCTTACCATGGGATTGATGGCCTGCAGTGTTGAATCTACTATGATGTGGCTTTGGCCGCTGCTGATTGAGTTTAGGCCTCGTAAAAACACCAATTCAGTACGCGTTGAAGAAAAAATGGAAAAAAACAGGCGGTTGATTGCAATTTTGATCCAGACATGAATACAATATGGTCTGCATCACATCTAGGATAAAATCCCCTGAATTGGACCCTTTAGCTCTCAAAGACTAGGCCAGTTCCTTGAACGAACTCTTGGCATCAATGTGATCACTTTCATCAGTTCCATCATATTTCTGTCCATTGCTATTCTGTCTCCCCATCATTCAATAGATCGGTTTGAAGGGACACTCGAGATAAAACCCTACTGTTTGATGGGAAGGCTATTTTGTTTTTTGATTTATCCTTACCCCCTTTGTATTTTCCATGTCGCGGCGACACGGAAAAAATCATCGACAAATTTATGCAATGTTTGATTACCGTGGGTGAATCACACCCAGGAATCATTTTTCTGTGCAATCCACAAATGTAGCTTGTCCAACATATTCTACAATATTAGTACTTAGTACTATTTAAGATCCATTCTTGATTCCATATAAAATATGGAATCATCAATAAATAGTCCATAAATGATGGTATCATCAACAATTATCATTATCATCAAAAATGGTATCATCAACAATAATATGTGTTGATCATTATTAGTTGATGGTTGCCATATCTCTCAGTAGCCATGACAAGGCGTCACGTTGACGTTTTGCCTGCGCCAGGCTGCTCAAAGCCTCCACCTTGCGAGCTGAAGACAATTGTAATGTATGGTTTTATGATAGATATGAGATGCAACATGGAAAATACTATGGAAAATAACACCTAAAATGTGTTTATACATGTATATTATATATATATGTTTCTACATATATATATATATATTATATACATATGTACCAGTTGGATCCAGCTATTGGTACTATATTTAACCAATCAACAGTTAAGTATTGTTTCTTTTCTAAATAGTGGGTTACTAACTTATTATATTGATTATACTGGGTCATTTGATATCTCAACCATGTGTATCTTGAATCACAATAAGCGAATAGGCCAGTGATAACTCAACCTCAAGGATCACCCAATTAAGAATGAATCCCCAAATTCTGGGCTCTTCCGGTTCTGAGTTGCTTTATAAAACACCATCTATAGATATGTCCAATGTCCATGATACATATCCATCATCAATCCAGTCCAATCGTTCGCTAAAACGAGTTCTTTTTCAAACAAACACACAACCATCATCACCTCAATCGATTTCTCGGTCCTTCTTCAGTCTTTTAAAGATCCCATATGCTCCATGAATATTTACCAACATTTGCCCTAAACATCACCCAGTTTTGTAGGTGAATACATATACCATACATAGAGCAGGACTGGGATATGTGGATGGGAACATCAGCACCCAGCCTGCATCAGCTCGCTCTCGCCCGCCAGGTTCAGTGCTGCTTGCGCCTGGGAACCATCCGCCTAGCGCCGGAGCCGATGTTTGGGGGGAAACAAACGAACTGTGTATATGATATCAAAAGTTATATATAGATATATTAATATAATATGATACATATCAAATTCAGATCAACAACATGTCAATTCCAAATTATATAGTATATTGAAGTATATTGATGTAAATTGATACAAAACAAGAATAATTATATGATTTTGATTCTTGGCGTGCCTGACCGTGCTTGGTTTTTTGGGTCGTACTTTGTGTTATCCCCCAACCCACGATGCGGGTGGTATGTACCGGGATAACCGAATACTGCACCACTAGATCTTGGCGTACCCTATCGACAAGCCCGGTTTACTTTGTTCATGTTCAACCCCGAAAGGATTGGTTTCTTCGGTATTCCCAGTTCCATTGTTCCAGCTCATATGAGCCATATACAATCCATTTTTAATCTATAATATAATCCATGTATGATCCATAAATAATCCATACAACCCAAAAAAAAAGAATCAAATATGTACGCCAAATATCTCCAAATAATCCACCAATAATTCATGGTAATCCACTTGAAGCTACCAAAACCACCACCCTTGGGCCGTCGCCTGCGCGAAGCTTGCCAGGCACATGGCTGAGATCTGCGCTGGCCTCCAAGAGATCGGAGGCTTGGGCTTGGGGGCCCCGACCAGGAAACAACAACGGCAACTCAGCCAATCACCATGAAACATGGGGAAATCATGGCAACTCAACCATCAATCTGGGTAAATTATAATATTTCACTAACCTGAATTAAGGCCATTTGGGGATGATTTCCCTTATTGACCATGATTCCAGATCAATGGGTCTACGGATATCAATGGGTCTACGGATGGTTAATATGGGTCTATCATGGTCTATCCATGGGAATATGATGGTTTATATGGAGATCCATGCACTGATGAGACACTCCGAGTACCTAAAAATGGGGAACATACCGAACATACGTATTTTGGAACATCTAAACATTTAAATACGGGTACTTGGAGGGTCTAAGTTGACATATGTTGGGTGATTTTCTGGATATCAAATCTACGATCCACGATGGATATCATATGATAACATGGCCAATTACCCTGAGATCTCTACCATTCCATGGCACCCAACAAAAATCACCACCTCGATATGCACCTTTCATACAGGATGTACTGAATTGTACCAGGGAAACAGTGTCCAACATGATGGTTTGAAGATTTTCGAACCCCTTTTCACAGCTTGCGACTTGGGGTAGATTGCTAAAACTGGTCAGTCAGTTTCAAGTGGTGGTATAGTGGTGGTAATGAGTATTCAAAATTCAACTCTGGGTTTGATGGTTCTTATCTTTTGTCAATGATACCGCCTGATAATGATGGGATTCTCACTGACCACCCCCTCCAACCTTAGTGTACGTGGAATAGCCACATGCTAAATTGGATACGTCTCGAAGTCATGGCTAATCTTAGAATATAAAACAACTTGGTATTACAATGTTTTTTATTTTTATTTTTAATAGCTCATATCCTTTTACAATGGCTAATCTTAGCTCTGGATCCAAGCCCTGGGGCACCCAACAATGTGGGAAGCCAAATCTACACCCATCCAGAAGTAGCAGGGTTTGTTCTTGGATTTACCACAACCAACCCATGAAAACTCCAATTTTAGTCCAGTTGACCCATACCTCATGAGATGATGATCGCCTAGGCGAACACATTCTATCTGGCTACATCCGCAAATAAAGCTGGTTGAATCCCATTTGTTTCTGTTCATCTCCCCATGTGCTATACCAAATAAAGGCACATTCTATAAGGTTGACCCAGAATCCAAGTCACGATGCATCAGCGTTAATGACGCTTTTTTTTTGGAGCCATGCACCAAAGCAGTGATTTTGCATCGGAATGCGCAAGGGTTTTGCACCTGGGGTCCCGCACTTTCCCAGACCCTTGGCCAATTCTACGGCTCTGTCTGTTGCTTGTACCGCCTGCAGGGGCGGATGCACAAGTTTACTAAGCCACAAACAGATTCAGGCATAGGGTGGGTAGCTCAGCCGATAGTTCCCGGAATAACAGTAATTTCAATTTTTTTTTGGGAGCTACGTTTTTGGGATTTCCATGAAAGTCAGTGAGATATGGTGGTAGAACCCAAAACAAAGACGGCACGTTGGCTCTAAGCCTGACGCGTGAAAGCCTGGCTAATCTTAGCTAACGCATTCTTACGGGAAAAACGCATGTCAGAACAGCGATCGTTCTGAGAGGTCATGTTTGAATGAATCCACCCAGATTTTTGTTTGCACAAGATGGAGAAGCTGCCGCATCATGGGGGAGTAGGGAAACTGCAGCATAGAGTCCTTGGTCAATAGTAGCTGCTTTTAGCACGCACTTGCTTAGGCCAATTTCATCGGAGTGGTGTTTCCACACACTGATCAATCTTTGCGTTACCCTCTGGTAATTTAACATAGCTATTGAAAATGGCCATTTATAGTGGTTTTTCCCATTAAATTTGGCGATTTTCCATGGCTATGTTAGTTTACCAGAGGGTACCTTGCATTGCAAAGGGGGTGTCTTCCAAAAAGAAAGTTCCACCGGCAGGGTTTCTTGTCTTAGGGCATCCTCACTGGGTATTCCAATCGGCCCATCGTTCTCGCGAAGAGTTTGCGTTCTCATGGGAGGGATCGTTCTTCTGGTGGACGATCGCCTAGTTTTTTTCAACGTTTTTGATCAGAAAAAAGGCTCAGAAGGATCCTGGTGGGAATGGGTGTGGTTGCGTTTCAGAGAGGCAAAAAAACAATTCTCCATTCTCAGCTGGCAATCGTCCTGAGTGACTAGCATCGTTCTTAAGGAAAGAAAATGAACGGTTTTGACAATTTTTTTTCAGCTGAGTTGGGGCAGGGACAGGAGTGTGTACTTTGGTGTGCAACGTGCACGCATCGTACTCAGCAGCACTGCGTTCTCACGAACACCGATCGTTCTCACGGACACCGCATCCATGGACTTGGGATTGGACTGATTTGGGTGCCTAAAGCGGTTCTCCAGATCAATCATAATAAACTATTAAATTACGTTTTTCCGTTTTTCCTTCAGGAATTTGGTTCATATTCAGCAAAGGATTACCTGAAATTTGACTGCAGCAGCTATGACCTCCATAGGTTGAGATTCCTTTGGAAAGGGTTTGCATTTTGCCTGTATGAAGGATGGTTAATGTGTTTTTTTTGGCATTCTATATGTTCATTCAAACATATCCAAAGTTGAAACACCTCTTCGGAATGGGCAGGGTTTCATTAGTTGATATTTCAGGAGGGTCTCATCAACAAGTCTGCAGGACCAATCATTTTGGATATGTGGGCATTTAGCAACAGAAATCACGATTTTAACATATTCTAACTGGTCAAATTGGGATCAACAATGAAGTGTTTTTCCTTTAGCATATCTGGTTGGTGGTTTAAGCCCCTCTGCAAAATATTAGTCAGTTAGAATTATTATTCCCAATATATGGAAAAATAAAACATGTTCCAAACCACTAACCACTAGTTGTATGTAGTTGTTTTATTAGCAAACTGTCATTGTAGAAAAAGCATCGTTTGAACATCGTTGGGATTCGAACGTCTACAGCCGCTGCCTCAGCCTTCTCTTCAAGGCTTGCCTGAGAATTCAACTTGAACAAAGAAGAGAGTCCACGGACCTCTTACAACCAAAATGGGTACTTTGTATATATAATTGTATATATACATCATGATAGAAATCCCAAAGCTAAATAGAAATTAATTGGGTACTTTGTATATCTGTGTATCCCATCATGGTATTTGGTGAGCACACCTATTGATCAAGAATTAGGTATAAACGAAATGGAAATGGGATAATATTACCCAAAAGCACATAGGTACCATTGCACAGTGGCAACAAGAATCCACCAATGAGTGTTACTCAGGAAAAATCAATTGCCAAAAATATTTGTTTGGGAAAAATATGGTTTCTCGATCAGTCTTAAAATGAAGAGTTTGACCAGTTTGACGCAACAAAAATGGTCTTGATATGCAAGTCCCAACACAAAGATTGGGTTTAGCCAGCCATACATGGTGTAACTGACTTGCTTTCCTCCAGAGATGGGGGATTGAAGCGGTTTAACCATCAATGAGAGATTTACCAACAAAAAACTAATAAATGGAATAACTCTTCAGAACAAAATACTGATTCTACATACAATATATATAATTACATGTATATATATATAATTATATAAATATATATGTATATAATTTCATGTGTATATGTATATATATAATTATATATATATATATTATATAGTTATTTACGTATAAATATATGTCTTGATGAATCATCTGAACAAACTGCACTTATTATTCATGACTCGAATATGCAGAGTTTGACTCCCATTTCTCCTGCTCAACTGCACATCTTGGTTGTCGAATCCCTATTTTTGCTGCTGATTTTTTTTTTTCCAGAGGGAGATTGACAATCGGACAATGAACATAAAATCATATAAAATCAAGGGTTTTCTCATGTTTTCTCCAAATTTCTCGCAGTTCTCCCAGTTCTTTCCACTCAATTTCCGTCTGATTTCTGCCCAAACGCCTGGATCGCCGCCAGCGTGCTGAAGGCTGCCACCTGCGAAGCCTCAGCGGAGGTGCATTAACAACTGATTATATAATTAATTATAGCTATAATGATAAATTATATTATATTTATAGTTGTTATTTAGTGTTGTTATTAGTAAATTATACAGTTATATTATAACTATATATAACTATATCAAATAATTATCTATTGTTTATTGATTATATATTATCTATTGTGTTCTTTGATCATAATCAACTGTTGATATCTACTAAGCATATATATTCAACATTGAACATTAAAAATCAAATGACCAAATGTTCCACATTATTCAACTATTGTTTCTAACAATAAATAGTTAAACAAATAGTAAACAAATCCGATTCTAAAAATAGTTATTGTAACTATAATCTCACTATTATTTACGATTTCTCGATTATTGTTACTATTATTACTATATTAATATTACTATCAAATACGATTTGTTCACGATTATATATTACTATTAATATTACTTATTACTATTATTACTATCAAGAATATTGTTTGCCAAATCCTAATTTTCCAATGCTCCCGGTGTCTGAGTCACCCTGCTACGTCGCCGGACGCAGCCGAGGCAGCCTCCTGCGCGGCCTTCTTGGCTTCCGAGAGATCACCTGAAAACCATGGGGGGTGTGGTTGTTGTTGGTTTAAATACACATCATGTATGATATTGATATATATATATATATATGTGCATATGTATATCTATATATGTATGTGTATATATATATATATTTGTATATATACATCTTGTATGCATATATATATACATATGCATATATTAATATAATCCATATTACAATATCATATGTATATATATATATAAGTAGTGGGTGTTATTGTAGTTATCATTTCTCAGTATTCCATTATTTTGATAAATATATATATGTGAATGTATGCTTTTGTTAAAACATACATATCATGCATGGTGGATTCTATAGCTGGAAAGAAAATTGGACAGCAACTACTGCACGCACACACAAAGTGTGGATAAATATGGGTATGTATGATGGGTCTATCGTCGGAAATAACTTGCAACTGATATGTAATTGGGATTTACATGATTCATATCTATGCTTAATGGAGATATCAACAATCCTCTATCTCCTTCACTCCAAGCTTGGGATACTCCCTCCTTCGTCCAATGATTCATCGGATCATTCCATGCTTATTACCCTTAGGGAGGTGGCATTGAGGTGAAATGATACTGGTGAAGTAAAGACCAGTTTCCCACAAGTTTGAGACTTAGTGCAAGACAACATCCGGCTAAAATAGTCTGGTGACACGGTGAACTATAGGTCTTTGGGCACACACCCACACACTTCCAGTGCGTGAACCCCGATGGCAATGGAGAATGGGTAGTCTTCCAAACAATTTTCGACAATTTTCCCATTACCATCCGATAATAAAACATGGAAAATCCATGAAAAGCCTCCATTTTTAGATGATTCTCCCATTGAAATGTCCATTTCTGTCGGGGATTGTCCAGGAAACCTGTGATTTGCCGGGCATGGGGAATCCTTATGGCCTTGCATGGCCATAGCATTTGCCTTGAAGACGGCTGAAGCGGCCTGGCTGGGAATTGCTTGTGTTGGAGATGATCTGTATCTATTGAAGGGAACATATGCTTTCGAAACCTTATAGTATCTGTATATATATATATATATTATACCTCTAAAAATGTATGTAATAAACACATATATATATATATAGGATGTTCCTGTAAATATGGTCATCATCGATTTCTTCCAGGGCTAGCAGGTTTTACTGGGCATGAAACCAGCCAGTTTCAGAAGACTCTGTACATCTCTGTACTGTATATATGTATTATTTATGTATCGTTGTTCATCCAAGGAAAAGCTAAGGTTGCAACCGAGAAAACCGAGATTTCTCCAGAAAAAAAAAGACGAAACTGTCTGCTCTGGGGGTTCTATGAGAGACACTCCTCTTTTTTGCAAGATTTTGACCTGTAAATGTCGAGGGGATGTCTTTTATCAGAAGGGTTTCATTTAGATATATGGGATACCCTCATGTACACTGTTGAACATACCTATTAAACATAACTAGTTTGTCATAGGTAAGTCATCTACAACTGAAACTTTTCCGTAGCAAACCCTTAAATCGCCAGGTACAAGGTGGGGCCCGATAGCTAAGTTGATTACATCTCCAATAACTAGGGTCTAATAGTCAAGTCTAACCAGCAAAAAAATCTCGGGCGCCACCCCGGCGCCTGAAGCTTGGCATTCTTCCCTAAGATGTCCACTGCAGCCATCAGGGAGGATGCCTCCAAAAAGGATAAGGCCCAGAAATGCTGGAGCTATCCAGCAAACATGGAGAAATGAATCACGAAACATGGAGCTGTTTACCACCAACTAACCAACAATCGAGAATTCCACCATCCAACATGAAGGATTAAAGCCATGAACCACCAACAAACTCCAGAAGTTGCTGAACACATGTGAAAACAATCAGTAGATGGCTGTTCACACTGCTTGGTGTCTTGAAGGACAAAAACATTCAAAACAAATGAGATGATTGGGGTCAGTCAGTCATTCTAACTAAGCGTGGACATCTTGACAGGTCTTCTCCACAACCAACTTGGCAGCTAGGTGTTGATTAGTTTCAGCACGTCAAGGCCACAATCATGCATGTTGCACGATGCATAATAAATTCGATTATACAATACATATATAACATAGTATACAGTTGACATACTTATATAGTTGATTAGAGTTGTATAGTAGAAGTATCATAAGTTTACGTTTATATGTCAATCATGGCTTCTTCAAATTGCTTGATCTATTGGACTTCTCGTTCACAACTCCCCTTGCCGGTCGATTGCTGTAGACTTTTCAAACCAACAACTGGTTTATTAGGCATCATGACAACCCCGTTCACTCCAACGCAAGAGCTAGTAGCAAGTGATTCAACATTGTCTGGTGGCTTCAAGCTTTGGAACATGCAATCTGCTGTAAGAGAAGCAGTTGGACAAATCAGTTGACATTACGTTCTAGTTGCCGAGCCACAAACCTGGTGTACCCACAGAAAAAAGTGGATAAATGGATCATATGTATATAACTATATAATATATAATAATAATAAACATATATATATATATATTATAATATTATATGAATAATATTATATGAATAATGTATATATATATATATTATACAGTATATAAATATGAAACATAAATTTCTTTGCATTAAAAAATGTATGAAATTCTCGTCACCTCCGCGTGAAGGCCGATGCCCAGATCTGCTGGACACATGGACTTGGCTCCACTCAGCTCATCCGGTTCGCCTGCAGCGATGATGGAGTCGCTGGAATGAACCATGACTGGTTAATATACCGTTAATAATGGTTAATAATGGTTAATATATGGTAATTCTATCGTTGATGATGGTTAATATATGGTTAATATATGGTTATTATATCGTTGATGATGATTAATCATAATCTGGTTGGTGGTTGACCTACCCCTCTCAAAAATATGAGTTCGTCAGTTGGGATGATTATTCCCAATATATGGAAAAATAAGAAATGTTCGAAACCACAAACCAAATGAGGACACATTCAACATATGTAGAACTTAGAATCTTGAAGTTTGTCATAGTTTGTCATAGTTTGTCTGCTTGGCTTGATATACTCACAGGTTCTTGTGCGAGAAGGAAGCCTAGAATCCCCATTCACCACGCGGTACTTTGGGTAATATCCGTTTGCGATTTTGGTCACTGCTGCATTTTCAAGACACCCCTGAAGTCCCATTGGCCACAGGCTGCTCAGCTCATCACAACCAAAAGTATTCAAAGACTGGGCACAAAAGACATCCCAATGCAAGAGAATTCCAGGATCCTAAAATGGAGGTACCATATAAGGCCATTTTTTGGCTGGTATATCCCCTTACATAGGCCTGAAAAATAGGCCTTATATATGGTAGGTACCACCAATGAATCGGTTCCTGTTGCATGGCCATTGACCAATATTGACCAATATTGACCAATGTGCTTTCGATTTCATGCGGATTTCATCCAGACATCCCCATGTTCTGAACCTGTGACATGTCGGCATTTCTGAATGGTTTGTTGATCAACCAGGCTGCCAGGACACTGTGGCACCAAGTCTTGATAAACATCTTGGGCTCAATGTATTGACTAGAGTAAAGGAAACAACAAAAACACAAGCGTAGTTCTTGCATGGTTCTTGCCCTGACATAGGTTTTATCTGAACAAATCTGTCATCTCCAAAACCTCCGATCTTCAATGGTCATGTTAGATTGCTAAAGAGTAAACATGGCTTTGTCTGAACATATGGTAATCCAAAGTTCCACTTGTGAAAGACGCACTTTGATAGGAACATTGCCATTTGGAGTACGGTATGCTATCCTATTTCAGATACACCCACATATATGAGATTGTTGATTGTGCATATCTCATTAAATCCCCATTAATATCCCAGACATTCCAATTATTATCCCATCATGATCACTTCCCCGCACTATGGATGCGATAGCCGCCTTCTGCGAGAGAGTAAGCATCGGCCGCACAGTTCAGTGCGGCTTCATGATCGCCTGGTAAGGATGAGGAAATTGTTAGGTGATTGCAATCCCACACCTTTTATGAATAAATGACAGATGTATACATATGCGAATGTATGTCTGGTTTAAACTCCTCTTCGGCATTTGATATCTCCAAACAAAGGAAGTATCGCCCAACCTATCATCATTGAAACCGAAGTAGGGAAAAAAAGTGGAAACAATGTTTCGGAGTCCATGAGAATTACCAACCAACCAACCCAGACCAATGGCGCCTCGATTGATCAACACCTTAGCTTCACTAATTCGAAGCAAACTTTGGCGCCGTCGCTCTGTGGCAGCCTGGAGTCGTTCTAGGAACCCCCAAAAGATGGGAAAGGAAAACCCTGCTAAAAATAGTCATGTATAATTTACTTTCCTATCTTTTCCGGGGGGTTACTTTAGTTTTGATATGGTTTGATCAAATTTCATCAAATTTCATCAAACCCATCTTTGAATATTGAGGTTGCTGAGAACCATGGGCAAAGCCACCCCTGGATCAATACACTCCAGGTGCTTGCCCCATCTTGACAACTTAGCCATTTGACCTCCCGAGAAAGGGAAAAAACCTTTACTCCACTCCACGGCCACCCTCCAAAGAGCCCGAACGACATGGTTCCTCGTTATGGGTTTGTCTGAAGGGAAGGTATCCCGAAACTGATGGTTCATCAGTCATTCTCCTTATGCACTACGCATCCAATTTTTTGGCGGTATACCCTGACATTCAAACAGACCCACATATACTGTACATCAGACATCATCAGACCAACAAAAAAACATTCGCCTGCATGGCTTCCGCAGCGAGCTTCGCTGCGCAACGTGCGCGCAGCACCTGGCAGCGTTCAAGGTCAAACCCTGGAATTGGGGAAAGCACGAAACAACTGGAATATCCCAAACATTCAAGTGGGATTTAAAAGGATATAGTCAGATTTAATGGGATGCAAATGGAGATTGACTGGCTTGCAACCCTTCACAACTGGCAAACTGTGAGTTGTTTGGCAGAAATGATTCAGCAGCCCGTGTTGTCTAAACCAACTTTGGCCATGGACATATCCATGATTTGCCTAGAAATCAGCATGTTTGTGGCTTAAAAACTGTTAAAAATCATTGTTGGCTTGTCCATAGTCTGATCAGTTTCTGGTCATCCCCATCGCTGAATAGGACAAATTGAGCTTTAAAACATTGGATCATATCTCTGTAGTTTTCTTTCAAAGAAAGCAGCAAATGAACGGAAATACAGCCCCTTATGTTCCATGTATGGCTTTACAGATGGGTATTTTTTGGGTGTAAATATTAAGACATTAAGAGTAGTAAACATATCATATGTATATACATAATGGTCGGACCATATTCATAGACATTGATGTAATTGGGTCAAAGCCCTCTTGTACCTGCTGTTGACACCAGAATAGATCGCTGGATCTTGATCCCAAATATGCAAAATCAATCAAATATATGCTACAGGTATACTATATATATACATACTATACATAGACTATATCTTTACTGTATATGTATATATTTAAAATTTATACTATGTATACACTATAAATACTACATATATCTACTCTATATATATACATACTCTACATATATATGTATATACATACACATATACCTTTTATATAAACTATATATATATATATACTTTATATATATACTATGTATACTATACTATATATAAATACTATGTATACTATATATACACACTATGTATATATATACTAAATATGTATATATACACTATATATATATAATCTAACCATATATATACACACTATATATACACTATATATATACAAAATATATACTCTATAATCATACTATATAGACACTATATATATAAAACTATGTAAATACGATATATATATATATACTATGTATATACTATGTATATACTATGTATATACTATATATATACTATATATATACTATATATATATATACATTGTATATACTATATATTCATTGTGTATATACTGTATATATAGTTATATATACTAGATATATCACTATATATACACACTATATATATAGTGTATATATATACTATTATATATATAACTATATAAAAACTATTAAATATATAACAGTATATATATATACACTATTATATATAATAACCTTTTTATATATATACACTATAAATAAATATACTATATATATACACTATATATATACACTATGTCAACACTACAAATATATATATATATACTTTATATCATACATATATATATATACAATCATCCACTATATCCCTAGATATCCCAAATTCATGGGAATCAAACCATCGTAGATTGTCCAACCATCACCAGTCCCACCAGTCACATCCTCGCCTGCACATCACACAAGCCCTCTGCTGCCAGTGCCGCAACAGCCGGACCTCCAACACCTATCGATCGGTGCGGGTCATGTGGGAGTTCAGCAGCCAACAATGGGGACGTTTACCATCGAAAACTATGGTGGATTCTATGTGGAATGATGTGGAATGATGTGCACCACTTAAAGCAGGAAAAAAGTCGATGATATAACTAAGAGAAATGGAGATTCAACATGAATTAGCCATTATACAAATGCACGCACTGGCTATCTGATGGACATGTAGAAGATTAATATGTTGAACAAATAAAACTTGATTGATTAAATTAAATAATTAGGTTGCCTTACCAGAAGGAAAATGGGTAGTAACTAAATATATACATCCCACTCGTGAGAGATTTGGCCCGAAACACCAGCAATTTACATCGTATCTTCCATTTGAATCTCATGGTTTATGATTAATGTTGACTAAATCCTATTTGTCCTTTACGGCTAAAAAAGGCACTTAACTCCCCAGTTTGATGGCTAGGTAAGATCCATTTAACGAATTTAATTGGGTTTATCATCATAAGTCAACTGATCATCCAGAAACCATACCAAAATAAATCCCAAGTTTCGAGTCAACATTCCATCTCCATTTATTCATATTTATACATGGGTTGGCTGATGGTCAAATAGTCATTATATGTTAAACATTACGCTTACCATGTTCTTAACCAGTATTTCAAAAAAAAACACAACTATCATCCCATTTAACACACTGTTTAAACCATTATAATTTATAATGCAGTACAGTCCATTGTAATTGATTTCAATCCATTATAACATTCCTGATATGTGTCGGTTGAAACTTCCATTGTTGAGATCATATGATGTAACTACAACCATTAAATCCAATGAATTCCTACTGAAGTTTGTTGTTTATCCTATGTTTCTCCGGATTAACCATTATAATTTCATAATCCAATTGTCTAATTATAGCATCACTCTTAAAGACCATTATATAACTATGTGGCACTATAACCAACTTATAATCCAGTACGTTTCATCTCATAATCCGTTATTGTATAATTTTGGTATACATACATCCCATTTATTTTATCCCATAAAATATGGAAAAACGCACTAAATGCTCATACATAATCATACCATTATCCCGGTGATTCTCCCAATGTCCCATGAGTATCCCACTATGATCCCTATTAAAAATGACTACCCCACTATTATTCTTAAAAAAATAAGTGGGATAATCATTATTAATAGGATATGATCCCTATTAAATATATCATCCATATTACGCATAGTGGAATATCATCCCTATTAAATATATCATCCCTATTAAGAATGATAATAGGGATAATCCACTATTATTAATAGGGATAATGGGATGATTATTTATGATAATTATCCACTATTATTCCACTATTACCCCACTATGATCCCTATTAAATTGATGTAATGGTCCCAGTATGTCCCAGTTCGCCTCGTGCCATGGCAGCCGCCACCAGCAACTTGGCCGAAGCTTCTGCCCAGCCATCCTTCAGCTCCTGGGGATCCCTAAATGTGACCCAGGAAACAGCTGGAGAACATGGGGCTTTTAGCATCAAACCTCGTTTTTTTAAAGCAAAAAAAAAGGTGGTCTTGATCATGAAAGCTGCGGATTCAAGCAACAAAAGTGGGGATTTGACATGATTTGACCATAAAAAACTGGGGATTGACGGCTTCTAGTCACTGGATTGATTTCAGAAAGGCACCATCAAGCAGAGGGTGTTCAACACAAAAGCGGCATATGAATGTAATCAATTGTAATCATAGAATCAATTGCTCATTATTTTTTAGGAAACCAAGCATTGAGACGCTGGTGAGGTCTTGGGAAAATCATGGATACCACAAGCAAAATTGTGGTATAGGAAATGAAAATAGGATCATCAAGACTTGGGGGTGTTATATAAACAGGACTGGGCAGTCATTCTTGAGGCTGGACGCCTTCAGTTGCAGCACCTAAGACTCCTTCAGAATTGAGCAACTTGACCGCCAAAGAATGGCTGGTCAGAATGACATCTTTCAAAACAGTTTCTCAGTTTTTGGTCTATTCGTCCATTCAAGTTTAGTAGATACCTTGCAACACCCAAAGTCTGGTTAGCCGCTTAGCCAGCTACTGCATGGGTGTCTGAAAATGGGAAGGACCTATACTCATAAAATTGCCATTTCATAGGAACAACACTGATTCACCCCAGGATCCCAGGGCACTTCCCGTTCCTGGAACAGGGCCAAAGCTTTAGCGGCGACGTGTTGCGCTGACAACAAGGCACCCTTCAAGAAGTGTGTCCTGGTTCTGGGTTGTGCTTGGAAGATTCCTTCTGAGTCACTAGGCTTCATCCGAATTTTGCTGAAAAAATGGAACCAATGGATACAGAAATGGCTTGTAATCCTCCGTCCAAACGTTTTGGGTATGTAAAAACCATGTCCAAACATCAAGTCTGGGTGCATGGAGAGGTGTGGATGTTGACAGCCCTCATCAAGTTCTTCATAGTACAGTTTCAAGCCTGGCAAACAAACATGTGTTGGGTGCCCAATCTATGCTGGCACCAAGAAGCCATGGGCCATGTGCTGATGGCAAGCGAAACATGTTCCGTTCGATCTGGGTCATGAAAACCTATTAAGTTATTGTGAAGGGCTCATTGAAGTTGCCAGACCAGTAATTGTGCATAATACGTGTAGATATAGAGTAAATATATAAATATACAGATATATATATAATTATACATATATGGTTCGCAAACTATTATACAGGAGTATGTACATACATGATTTTTTCATAGCTAAAAAGAATGCAGGAGGTCGAAGCACCTGTCCTTCCAAGGATATAAAAGCAGCAGCCCTTGCCTTTCGTATCTTTCTGCTCCTCTAGCAGCTTGGTGTCCAGTTCCACTTGGAAGCGGATAACCATAGTTGGATGGCTAGGATCTAGGGGTTAAATAATGTGATATCCCAACCCCCGGCTTGCACCAAGTAAAGGTGAATGGTCTCAACGTAGCCACAGAAACAGTTCAGAAACAGTTCATCTTCAAATGTTCCAGGGCATCATTTGGGATGCTCGAGGACTTGCGTAAAAATGAAGAAAATTTGAGCCACTCCTCCATGCCAAAGACAACAAATGTTTGCCTGTGATTTGCTTTCCAGGGTGCAATCAGTGCAATCCCTTAATGCTTCACTTCAGGACAGTTCATAATTTCTCCGAACCATGCCTATGGTTGGCAACTTAGTACGCTATGACCGCTTCTGACTGCAAGATGCTCAAGATGTATACTCTTGGAATCTAACATAGCTATGGAAACTGACTTGTGTGTGGATGATTTACCCAATAGATACATGGATTTTCGTAGCTATGTAACAAATTACCAAAGGGTATCATCATTTTTTGGTTGGTTAAATGCCATTAAATCATGACTTTAGGTAGTTCAATCCCACTAAATCATACTAAATCACTATGTTTAGCTATTTTTGTTTTTTGGTTAAATGCCATTAAATCCAAATTTTCAATAGGTAAATCCCAGTAAATCACAACTTTTGGGTAATTTAATCCGGTAAAATCTCTATTTTCGTTGGCCATTGGCTGCCAATCATCCGTCTACGAAAAACCGTCTCCGGCCTCACAGAGGTCAAGGGCTTCTAGGCCTTTACTCAGGGACTCCTGGGCTCATGGGGGAACATTGTCAGAGGGGCTTACCCTCTGGTAATTTAACATAGCTATGGAAAATGGCCATTTATAGTGGATTTTCCCATTAAAAATGGTGATTTTCTATAGTTGTGTTAGTTTACCAGAGGGTATATACATCTATATACAGTATCTCATGGATTTTCCCATAAAAAATGGTGATTTTCCATAGTTATGTTAAATTACCAGAGGGGCTTGGGCTTTGTGCCAAGTTGTGCCCCAGAGTTAGATCACTTGGTGTTTTTAACTAGCATAACTACAGCAGAATTAGCCCAAAACATATCCCAGCTATGGTAGATACATCTATAGTTCATGGAGTTTACCACCTTCTGACTGGAAGCAACATCTTGTATGAGTTGTACCAATCCCAAGTCCCCATATATTGGGATCCCTCTAAGCTCAGTGAATCCCAAAAGACACCACACAGATCCGAATTCGCTGGTTTCTGATGACTTCATCGGGCCAACGGGGGGTAAAGCTGAACCTCCATTACGAGGCTTTCCAAGAATAGATGGGTAATTTAAGTTAATATCAATGGATTGATTTAAGTGAAAATTGAACCTCGAAACCATATTTCATGGGAAAATCCCGGGTTTCCAGTGAAGATGTTCCCTTAAAGCAAGCCAGTGATGCCTCTTCCAAGAATAGATCGGTAATTTACAGTAAGTTAATAAACCATACAATGTGAGGCCCCCAAGATAGCTAAGTTGGTTTATAACTCCAAGTTCACTATGGTTTATGGTACTTATAACTATAGTTACTGGGGCGAATCTAAACCAACTAACATCACTGGGGGGCCCCACATTGTAATAAACCCATATAAACCCAGGGCTAACCCTTGGGAGTGTCACCACACCAAGGGCGTTGAAGTCAGCTGGCCTCATATCTTCCCTCCCTTCCAAGTGCATTGGCTAACTCCGCAAGCGCCGCCGCCCGGCCGGCAGCGGCCACCTGCGATGTTTAGACGTTGAATCAATAAATAAAGACACAATAGACATTATGATATATTATGATTATGATATAATCATGTATTGGATATTTAACGTTTATGTGTCTATATATTGTGTGTGTCTCTCTCTCTCTCTGCCTCTCTCTCTCTCTCTCGCAATCTACATATTCACGTACCGTATATGTGTATACATGTATACCATGTTTATGTAAGATGTCTACCATGTGCGAATATTTGTATATACCCATACATATGCACTATGTTGTGTGCATGTATATTGTATGTCATTTAGACAATGTTACAAGTTTTCCTACATGATTGGACCATTTATGCGGTAAATGTTAGTACATGTTATGTACAGTACATGGGTGGTATGGAAAAATGAAATCCGATCAGTCGGCTTATTTAAGGACAAGAAAAACAACACAGGACCCTTACTACATCACCATTTGAGACATATATATTATACTCATAGCTCTACTGTATTTCTTTGCATGACATGTTGTCCAACATGTTTCTTCCAACGATCCAAACAGTATGCAGTATGCAGCAGCAAGGCCTTGTCTAAGTTCTTTTGCGCCTGCCAGGTGGCTCTCTGAATGGCCCATGGCATGGCATTTGCATCTAATGGTGGGCCCCCCCCCCCAACGGCCCCAAAGATAATTGGTTTATAAACCCAGGTAACCATACTTGTATCGACCATTCACAATACAACTTATGTATCTTAGGGTGCCCCATATTGTATTAGTTCATACAAGTTACAAGTTACAAGTACATAGATCTTCCTTTTGCTAGGGCACCAAGGTGAGACAAATCAGGAACCCCTGGGGTTCTCAATTGATTCAACCTATTTGGCTGGAGTGATGTCTGAAGCTTCATACTACTTATCTACTTTGAGGATAGGTATTAGCCAGAAGAAGGCTGTGAACTTTGCACTCCAATCGCTGGTTCCTACCGGCAGAAGAGTGACACGGGCACGATACGCAGGGGCCCATGCCATCGTTGGGTCGGTAAATTCCAAGTGCTCATCATGATTCAACATGATGAAACTACCCACCTTATTTGGTGGTTACATCCCAAAATTCAACAATTATATTCACCAACATGTTTGCTGTTGGCCGTCATTGTTGCTGCTCCAATCCCACTGTTTCTGCATTATGATAACCTATACTAACCTGAAAGTTCGGCCATTTGGGGACGATTCACCTCATCCTCACCATCATTCCAGTGACGTTGCCGTGAGGTTGCTATATTGTTTTCAGAGATTGATAGTCATTGTCATTGCCCCATCCTTTCCATTCATAATCAGTTCTTTGTTTATGTATAATAATTATATAGCCCTATTCTATCACCATACGGTGATGATAAATCCAATTAATCGCTTGTGATTTCCATAGGGTTTCAATCCTTGGAGCTTCTGCCACTCTCTCCATGCCTCTGCCGCACTGGCGCCCTTCTCCGGCTGGAGGGACTCAAATCCCGGCATGGCCTCCGAAGAATTTCCACTGGTGTCGACAGAGGTGGAGTTCACCGAAAGTCCAAAACAAACATTATGCCAGCGCCTCAAAGGTGCCGTGCGTTTATGGCCATTTTGGATTGATGGCGACGTTGACAATGATAAAAAAAACACTGAGGGTTTTGAGCAATTTCACATTGAATCGATGTTAGAAAAGGTCTCAAAACCACTGGAAGGGTTTCCCTGCAGATCCCATTTTCGACAACTGTTCCAAGACTTCGCACACTTTTTTCGAGTAACGGGGCCGCTTCAATTTTTTTTCGCATATCTATGGCACAGGTCAGCAAGACCTTTCCAAAGTGTTTGTCGGCACCTTCGGCGCCACAACCATGCATAGACATATGTAAGCATGTAAGTAACCATCACATGATCGAACGTAGCATCAACTAATTGATATCTTAACGTAGCTGGACAGTGATATAAGAAGTACACGAGAAACCATCATAGAGTAGCATGAATTCTAGAGAAATTATTGTGACGTGGCATCAACTAATTGATATCTTAACGAAACTGGAAGTTAGATAAAGAACTACAAGAGAAACCACCATAGCGTAGCATGAAGTCTAGCGAAGTTCCGGTGACGTAGCATCAACTAATTATTAATTGAAATACAAGTGTATGACGTAGGCAGAGGAAAAGTGTATTAAGCACGCAAGAGCGAGGACGTTATTGCCCCAACCCACCCCCCTTAACCGACCCCACCAAAACATAATAGACAAGATAAAAAGGCCACGAACGCACGGCCCCTTATAGGAGCCGGCACCAAAAACAAGGGGAATTTATAGCAACCCTCAAATAGATAGAAAATCAGGAAAATTGGAAATATGAGGGAAGTATCATCCATACCATTCTAGAAACACTTTTGGGCATCTTTTTAGCGTTACAAGTATGACAGATAGTGGGAACATCATTTGAATATACCCTCCCCGAAATCACCTTGGACACTCAAACAAAACAACTTTTAGTGGGAGCAAATCGTCCACCCCGTACTTGGCAGGGTCGATGTTAATTCTGAGGATGGTATTTGTACATGCGGTATTTAACACTTCGGGGAATTTCACCACAAAACATGTGGATGGATCAAACTACATATGATTGATATTACATGACTGCGGAGGATGAACATTCAGCTACACCAGAGCTATTTTGGGGTGGAAACCAGGGTATCAGGGTGAACTGACCCATTACCAAATGGGAAAAACATCGGAACATAATTAGAAACTTGTGAAAACTTGGGAAATTCAGGTTATATTGTATACCTAAATCCTAAGATACATGAATTTCACTGACCATCAATGCTGGATTTACCAGGCAGACGGGTCACTGATGAACCCTGAACCCACCCAAAAAGGTGTTTGTTTTGAGGATGCGATAGTGTCAATTAAGATCATATTCCCTGCTATGGCTAAGGTCACCCAATAGAAAGTGGTAAACCCAATCCAAAACCCATACTTTAAAGCCCAAACTACTGTATTTGAGGGCAAGATTGGACTTTATCAATGGATTGTCAGGACACACATCGCGTGACCATTCTTGGAGTTGTTCTACGCGACTATTCAGGATTTGAATGAATGGATATATTGAAAACATGAAACATATTAATTGATATTCATTAATATATTGGAGTTGTTCTAGGTGACTGTATAACATTGCATAATTTGTTTCAATTGTTTAAATAACTGGAGATTAATATATTGAAAATGTGACTTTGAGTGGCTTGGTATAGATTCCCCAAATTTGGGATGTTCCATCAGAACGCAAATGTCTCAGGTGCCATTCATAGGAAAATTGGCAATCTGCTACTGACCCTTTTGGGCCTTTTTCCTTTGTTGAGACACACTTTCAGTCCCCAGCCACCTGCTCCCTCTTCTGGTCCTGCTGTTTAGATCATTGCTATGCCATGCTTGAACCAAGGAGGCGGCATGGAAACGTGGAGTCGTTGTCTTCCAGCCAGGATCAACATGGGACATTGGGTCAGTTTTTTTTTACATAAGTGGGTTGTCTCTTGATGCCTTCCTACCACTTGGGTTGGGGGTGGTTCCGCTATGCTATGGTCCTGGGGTTCCAAATTTGATATGGCACGCAATCGTACTATAGATACAAGACCTGGTTCCCAAGACAGCTTGAACTGAAATGACTACATGATCCATTGTCAAAACCTACTCCGCAACAGATGTTTTTCAGCAAGCCAGCGTTTGAGTCCGCCATGCCATGTTTCAGTCATGCTGCTCCATATATCTTGGAATCTGTTGGTAATTGGGACCACGGGCTTGAAGCAAGTCGCACTTAAGACATGACACACTTCTGTTCATCACAAGAGATCATCTGAACGTAAAAAAAAACAGGTTAGCATGCCTTCCGTATGCACAAAAAAGTAATCCTCCATCAAATCATGCATTTCCTTGCCGTCTATATTCCTTGCGCCATGCGGCCGTGGAAAAGTAAAGTGCATATATTTCCTTCAGAAAAATCATGTTTACAAGGTTGATAACAGTACAAACTGACCACCATTGTACGTGACGTACAACCATGGGGAAATCGCTTGTGCCCCCGTATTGCAAGGATATTGTTCATGCAAAGCCCATGGCCCCATGTGTTTTGCTGACTCACTAAGGAAGAACTCCCACATCTGCAAATGTGAGGGTAGACTTTATAGACCTCATTTGGCAAAGGACCTCCAGAAACAGTGGTTTTTCTGGGCATCACTTGGGGATCCTGTGAGAAATGCTCATGTTTTGTTCCATATCAACAAATTTAACCATGCTCAAGTAGGAGTGTCAGTGACCTTGAGATATGCCGCACTTGCTTCAGACACCGAATCATCCCAGTATGTAGTTGTTGCCAACATCCTCACTGGTGTATTTGAACCATCAATATCTGATTTGTCGAAGAAAACTCTACCAAGGTACTACCAAGGTAATTACTACCAAGGTGCTGATGATGGAAATCAGCAAACCACACATGCGAAATGTAAACTCAACAAGCTGAAATCTTGGAAACAAAACTGGAGCATGAATGTGCTGTGTATCACCATGGCCTTTCACATAAAGAACAAAACATAAAATCCAAATAGATTCGACAAAGTGCCGTGATCGATGCTTCTCAGGGGACTAGTGTTTTTCACACCAACCTGATTTCAAACTGGAAAATAGGCATGTATGTGGGTACGGATAATAGAAGACACATATATATATATATGTGTGTGTGTGTGCATACCACAATGAATTTCAATGGTACATATCAGTCACAGAGTCACAGATATCCCATATATATATATTATGAAAATATGAGCGGGGAACAAAACTAAGGGTCACAAAGGCGGTCATGAGCAAAAGTTACAAAAGTTATCGATATAGATTGTTCGCTATATCGGTTTACTTTGTTTTGGCGCATGTCAAACAATGGCTGTTGACTTGAAGATCTATTGCCACTCATCTCCACAGAATCAACAATAGGGGCACTCCATGGTCAGCAGTCTGCTGTCCACTGTTTGTCTTCGAAGCGAGGAAGGAATTTCCCTCAGAACAGCTTGGTTTTTGCACTGTTGCGCGCCTTCTGCTTCTGCAGATTCTGCTCATCTCTTTGGATCTTTAGGTCAAAGTTATATTCAATGGGAGGTTTCATGAGGTTTCAAGGCCAGGCTGAACCACCCCAAGTAGGTAGATGTTTCAAGACATCGACGCGAAATTGAAATGCGCCACTCCAGGGATGGATTGGGTCTCTGGCTGCCCGGGGCCCCTTTCGGCAATTTTTGGTTATCGCTAAGTTATCGATTTGGCTATCGACAAATTCCTTTGGTAAAATCAGGAAACGTGTGAAATATTGTTTCTAAAGGACAGTCTCTGCTTTCCAGAGCTTGTGTTGGCAGCAAGTTTTGTGGTCAGAAGTGCGTACTCTAGGCCTTTTGGGAGCACCTCTAGGCCTTTTGGGAGCCCCTGGATTCACATCCGACGGATACAATAACAATGCATATGAGGTTACTATACAATCCCCAATTGGCTGCGAAAAACAACAACACCTTTCAACTTCACCATCAAATCACGTTATCGCTTTGAGTAGTTCACCGTATCGCTTTCCATGGTTTGGGCAACATTTTCGACCATATGACCTCTCATGTAAAGGTTTCTGCATGACCTCTCCTGTATGTATGTACATTATACCTATAGGTATTTTCCTCACGTATTGACTGGGAATGTGCAAAAACTGAAAGATTTTCAAGCGCTGCTCCAAGGCCCCGGCACTTCTCAAGCTCGGACACCTCTCATTAGGCACAAGTCTGAGACAATTTACACGAGAAACAGCCAGGTTCCAACGATGCACTTTCCATGATTCAGAAAACAACTAGTTATTTGCAAACGTAAATATCATATACATCTATAGAACAGCAAACACAAAGTAACTTGAAGAAATCAGGTTTGTAATGTTTGTAAAGCCAAGCAATGTCATGTACCAGCCATATGGATCCATATACTGGTTGAAATCCCAGCCATAAATCTGGTTGGGCCGCCTCCTCGCGCTACCAGGGAGGCATATTTCTCAATGGCAGGGCTCAGCATGGTGGTGCTTTGGTGGCACGCCTTAGTGTCCCGGAGGGAACTTTTTCGAGGGTAAAATATGTGGGGAATATATATATATATATACTGGTTGGTGGTTTTAACCATCGTGAAAAATATTAGTCAATGGAAAGGATTATCCCATACGTGGAAAATAAAAAAATGTTCCAAACCACCAACCAGTATATATATAATAATTATGATACTATATATATATATGTATATATATATATGGTATCTATCATCTCTCTATCGATCGATCTATCTGTCTATGTATCTATCTACCTACCTATCTAATCTAATCTAATCCAATCTAATCCAATCCAATCAAATCTAATCTATCCATTTACTGTGGTGTTTTTATCATAGGTGAATAGTTGCTATAGGGTTATACATAATATATATATATATATATACTATTCTATCGGGTCACCCCACATATTTACATATATATTTTATGTAATTATAGTATATATAATATGTTATCCGGGTCACCCCCATATGTTTACATATGTATATATATATATATACTATCTTATCGGGTCACCCACACATACACATATATATATATACTTTAAACCCCACAACGCTTCCACTCAGCTATCACAGCAGCAACAGCAGCTGAATTGGGATTTGAGT
>Ga0126342_10000864_pt1 | contig 38020 bp, 16 predicted proteins | sample Cyp1metagenome_FD_92528 | JGI IMG/M metagenome (GOLD analysis project Ga0126342, IMG submission 92528) | Coral microbial communities from Lord Howe Island, Old Settlement Bay, Australia - Cyphastrea 1 metagenome | ecosystem: Host-associated > Invertebrates > Cnidaria > Coral ... | reverse complement strand
AGATGTTGGAGCATGCAAGCCTGATGTGAGCCTGACCTCCCAGAAAACAGACGAGCTGGACTGAACAATGCTGTACAATATTGAACCGCATCAGGTCGAAAATAGTAACAAATGCTGTTTATTCTTGTTTGTAAATAGTAAAAAACATCCCGATTCTTACATACACCATTTTACCTCGCACAAACCTGTAGTCGTAACTCCAAACGACAAATGTTGTTTTTCTCGGAGGTTTCCGTTCAGGCCCTATATGTTTCCGACCCAAACCTTTGAGTATCGCCAACTTAGCGTTCTTGTTCCCATGTTTGGGTCATCATTTAAGTCGAATTTTGGTGGGAAGAATGTTGCCCATGTGTGTTTTTTTGAAATGCCTTGAGGGGCGATGGTTTCCGGAGTTTTAGTTTTTTTCGCGGTGATTTTTATACAAATAAATAACATCTATAATCTATAAGAATATAGCTAAATAGGTTTTTGCTATATGCAAAAAGTTCATCCGTAAACGGAAATCAGCTCAATGGCCTTAGTAATACGTATGTATATATACATATATGTATATGTATATATACATATATGTATATGTATATATATATACATATATATATATACATATGTATGTATGTATGTACGTACGTACGTACGTACGCACGTACGTACGGTATGTATGTATGTATGTATGTATGTAATGTAATGTAATGTAATGTAATGTATTAATGTAATGTAATGTAATGTAATGTAATGTAATGCAATGTAAGTATGTAAGTATGTAAGTATGTAAGTATGTAAGTATGTAAGTATGTAAGTATGTAAGTATGTAAGTATGTATGTATGTATGTATGTATGTATGTAATGTAATGTAATGTAATGTAATGCAATGCAATGCAATGCAATGCAATGTAATGTAATGTAATGTATGTATGTATGTATGTGTGTGTGTATGTATGTATGTATGTATGTATGTTAATGTAATGTAATGTAATGCAATGCAATGCAATGTAATGCAATGTAATGTAATGTCATGTCATGTAATGTAATGTAATGTATGTAATGTATGTATGTAATGCATGTAAGTAATGTATGTAGGTAGGTAGGTAGGTAGGTAGGTAGGTATGTATGTATGTATGTATGGTAATGTAATGTAATGTAATATAATGTAATGTAATGTAATGTAATGTAATGTATGTATGTATGTATGTATGTATGTATATGTATATATATATTTATCTATTATATCTATATATATATATATATATATCTGTATATGTGTATATATATATATCTGTATATGTGTATATATATATGTGAATATAATATAGAATTATTTATTTTAGATATGCACATACTTACATAATTCATCATAATTCATGAGCTCGATGTAGAGTGCAACTGAGGTTCTCACATACAGCTACTCCTTCGAGAATTCGCAAATGTTTTCTGCGAGGTGGGAGTCGGATTCTGCTCATATTTTCTCTGGGATCCTCTGGGTCTGGGTAATTCAACCCTTTGCGTGAAATTAGTCTCTTGAGCCATACTGGTAGAGGGCTGAAGCCATCAATCTCTAACATCAATGAAATTCAAGCAGTTTGCTTGTCTCAACAAACCTGACTTTGCTTGGACCAAAAACCATCCAAATGGCATGGACCTTGCTATGTGAAAGTCGCAATTTTCTTGCCTGACCAAACAGGATCTCAGTCACAGTCCTGAGTTGACCAATCTTGCAATACTTTGTCAGTTCTCTTTCCTTTCACTCCATGACCTGGTCCTGGAGGATTTTGAGACCTGCAACAGCCCGCGCGTTCGATTGCTTCAAGTCGAGAAGAGTGAGACTTCGCCTAACAAGCGCCAGGCGAAGAATCGTGGATAGCAGAAGCATTTCTTGCATTCGGAAAGAACAGCGCCCGGTATTGACTGTATTGGTTTTCAGTAGCAGTATGCTTGTTCATCTCTGACATTTAATCATTTAATGGTTGGACATCACATGCCCTGCAGGAGGAGCAAGCTGCTGATGACGAGCCCAGCTGGAAACATAGCCGGTTCTGGACCCAGCAAAGCCACGAATTTAAATCACCGACAACGGATGAGGCTGACATTGACAAATCCGAACATATGTTCATGTGGTGGTGATAATGAATAAGAATAAGAAGAAGATGGAGAAAAAGAAGAAGAAGAAGGAAGAGGAAGAAGAAGGAGGAGAAGAAGAAGAAGATGATGAAGATGAACATGAATATATATATATATACATATTTATTACATATCACTATGATGATGACGACGATGATGATACACCACTTATCATGATCACGACTTGACGTTCTCAACTGGACAAGCACAGCATTTGACGTTGGGATGTGACAACCCTAGAGGATACTTGGACGATCTTGGACGCTTAGGTATATTCTGATGGCAGGCGGTACGGTGTTGATCCTTATCGCCTTTTTGGGCGTTGGCATTTGTTTGCGAAGGAGGTACTGATGAAATCTGATGAAGCCTAGAGTTGAAAAGTGTGAAACCAAGTCATTTGCTGAGAGTACTGATTGACCTTGGACATTCCGGACTATTTATTGTTCAAATCTGCAGGGGCCCTAGATCCGTTGGCACGTCCGATTTGTCGTGCATGGTCGCAGAAAAGGTCAGAAGCATTTCTTGCGCTGCTCCGCAACTTGTCCACAGTGGTAGCGGCAGCGTGGTTGCGCTCCAGGCATGTCGGGAGGCCAGGATGACTTTGGGACACCAACGGCTAGAGCAAGAACAGCCGACTTACCTGATGGGGCAGCAGGACATACTCCTGCCATAGAAGGAGGCATAGCACGGGATCGAGATGGGGTCAGAGACCGTGAGCCACCACCAAGCTATGATGGGAATGATCCTGAGGGTACTTTCAAGACATTCGAGAAGAATGTTAGGCTGTGGGAGTTTGAGACAGACATCCCAAAGCGGAAGCAGGGAGCAAAGCTACTTAGGTCGCTTTCAGGCATGGCTCAGCTGGCAGTTGAAGAGATGGAGTTTGAAGAAATAGCGAGTGAGGACGGTGTCAGAAACGTCATGAAGAAGTTGCGAGACTTCTTTTTACCTCACTTGGAGGTCAGCATGCCACGAGCCTTTGAGTCAGCTGTCTATGGGAAGCCTAGGCAGAGTTCAGAGGGATTTGCCGAGTACATAGCTCGGATGGAGAGAGCCTTCAGCCGTTTAGCCAAGGAAGGAGTTCCTTTGCCGGACGGCGCGATGGGGTACATTTTGTACCGCCAGGCAGCGCTGACAGAAGCGCAAGACCAGCGGCTGTTGACATGGAGCGATGGGTGTTACGACAAAGTGGCCATCGTGAAGGCTTTGCGAAAGCTTGACAAGGTGATCCGAGAGAAGGGCGGCAGATCTCACTACGTCCATGAAGAGGGCGACATTCCTGAGGAGGAGATGTACATGATGGAGGACGATGACGACGAGAACTTCGTCTTCATCGCGGATGGCGACCTGGATCAGGTCTTCACCGAGGAGGAGATGTTGTCCGCGCTTGCAAGCTACAAGGAAGTGCGAGAGTCGCTTCGTGACCAGCGAAACGGCCGTGGATACTACCCGAAGGGAAAAGGCTTTGGGAGTCGATCGTCGGCCAAGGGCAAAGGCAAGCAGCGAGTCCATGTGGAACAGTTGAAACTTAGGACCAGATGCTGGAGGTGTGGAGCTTTGGGCCACATCAGCAGAGAGTGCACCGCTCAGCCGAGCGACAAGTCCAAGGGATCCAGCTCAACTCAGTCTTCAGTGACCTCCAACAAGTCTGGCTTCTTTGTGGTTCGGGATGAAGACCCGGAACATGCGGCGAATGGCAGTCATTTTCCAGTTTCTTTTGAGACCTCACAATGCGGAGGGTCACATTTGTGGCTGAAGAAGTTTGTAGAAGACCGCAGGAGGAAACAGCTCAGCGGTGAACATGACTTCGAGCAATCCGAGGCAGCATACAAGAGTGCGCAGTCAGAGGGTTTTTGCGGCATCACCACACATTCAGCACACGGAGTAGTTGACACAGCAGCAGAAGGAGGTCTCATAGGTTCATTGGCTTTGCAGAGATTGAATCATAGTTTGGAAGCACATGGTTTGACATGCAAGTGGACCCCAAAGAGATCATCGGCAAAAGGTGTTGGTGGACAGGCAAAGGTGATTGGTGTCGTATACATTCCTCTAGGTTTGGGTGGTTTGAACGGCATCCTGGAAACGACTGTAGTAGAAGGAGATGTGCCGTTGCTTCTTCCAGTGAGAATGATGCGGAGTTTGCAAGCGACAATTGATTTTTCTCTCAACACATTTTCCATTCCTTCCGAGTCCATTGTCCTTCCTCTACATGAACTTCCCTCTGGCCATGTGACAATTGATATTTTGAATTTTTCTCCAGAAGGTTTTGCAGTGACGTCAGAAGCAGCACCATATCAAACTGAAGACTTAACTCCATGTTCGAAACCGAGCGATGCTGGCTCAGGCCACAAAACAGTTCGGAGCCCCTCCATCCGTCAGTGCGGAGGAATTTCAAGTGTCTAGGACTGCTGGCAATGGCAGCGCTGGTGCAGCGGATGCTGATGGGGCATCAGCGAGACGAGCCTTCGGCGCCTGCGCGCCCTGGGGCTCGAGGCCACCGGCCAAAGGTGGCGATCAGAGCTTGGCGCGTCATCATGGACAAGCTGATCCTGATCATGAAATTCGTAGAGCAACAGCTGGTGGTTCAAGAATGGTTCCCCGGTTCATCTGGACTTTTGGAGCGGCCTATGCCGCTGTCAAAGGAGGGTTCGGAGACTGCGGAGGACGTCTACGCTCACTTGATAGTGAACGCACCAATGTTGGCTCCCCTGAAGTCCAAAGAAGCACCACAAACTTCGGCCAGCACATGTGTGCACCCGAAGTCGGCACTGAAGGGAGGTGGCAACAGGGATGTGTCCTACATCTACTGCAAGATGTGCCTGAGTCGTTGGGCAAATCCGATGACGGCTGCGGAGATTCGAAGCCAACTGAAGGACCAGAAGATCAAGGGCCCCTCGAGTCAAAGGCAGAAAGTGGCGGAGGATGCAATGATGATGGAAGAACCGCCGTATTTCCAAGAATGGCAGGAAAGCCCTTCGACCAATATGAAGGACATGTTGGTGGAGATGCAACAGAGCATGGAGGTGGAAAGGGCAGATATGAGACGAGCTCAAGAACAGATGTGGAAGGAGCTGGAAGCCCAGCGCATCGAAATGCGGGAGAAAGACATGCAGCATCAAAGAGCACTGCAAGCGGCTCACCAGGAGAAGGAGAGGCTGGAAGAGCAAGCCAGAATGATGCGGCAGAATGCAGTGGAGATGCCAGCAGTGAGATGCAGCTGTGGGAAGCTAGCGGAGAGATTGAAGGTGAAGAGAGAGGGACCCAGACAGGGTCGGCACTTTTACAAGTGCATGCAGAGGGAATGCCAATTCTTCGAATGGGAGAACAGAGCACCCAGTCCTCCGCCCAGCGAGATGAGCTACACCCTGGTCTCCTCGAATGCGAGGGGATCCCAGCCGGCGCCGCAGCAAGAGCCCCAGAACCGAGAACAGACGCCATGCAACCGAGATGGGCGATGCGGTGACAGTGTCGGACGCAGAGTCTCTGCAACGACGCTAGATGAGAGCAGTTGGCTGGTGGCACAAGGGGTGAAGGGAGTCCGCACTTTGCGAAGACTCCAACGAGGAGAGAATCCTCACTATGAGCCGGCGGAGATCTATGAGGTTGAGAGTGCAGCAGGTGAATGGGTAGCTATGAAAGGCAGGATTGCCTTGGATGAGAAAAGAAAGGTGAGGGTCTTGTCAAGCTTGAGGCCCAGAGCGAGCATTGAGGAGATCTATGGCGTAGAGAAAGAAAAGCAGTTGAGCAGAAAAGAGCGTAGAGCAGTGACACGAAGCTTGGCAGGTGTTGTTTCCACAGTGTCGGAGGTCTTTTCACCTCCACGCATTGCACCAGAGGCTGAGAGACAGGGCTTGAAAGCAGGCAGTTCTTTTGATTTGCTCACCGGCTGGGATTTGAGTCAGCTAGGCGACAGAAAGAGGATGTGGCAGAGTTTGAAAGAGGAAGATCCGATGCTCATCGTTTTATCCCCACCGTGTGGTCCGTTTTCAGTCTTGCAGGAGTGGAATTTGCCGCGCATGTCATGGGAAAAAGCAGTGTGCCTCATTCAGACTGGAGTGGAAAATCTGGAGCTGGCTATGTTGATAGCCGAGTGGCAAGCTCGTCGTGGCAGATATGTTTTGTTTGAACATCCATGGCTTGCGAGATCCTGGAAAGAAAAGATGGTTGAGCGAGTGCTTCAGATTCCAGGCATGAGAAAGGTGAGGTGCGACATGTGCATGTTTGGTTTGCAAGTGGATCAATGGGGCAAGAACAAGAAACCCACGGGGTTGATGTTGAACTCCGAGAAGATGGCTGAGCGTTTGAGTAGGACGTGTGATCACACTCATGTTCATGCTCCCACATTGAATGGAAGACCCAAGAAAGCTCAAGAGTATACACCGGAGTTTTGCAAGCAAGTTGTCTTGGGCCTGAGAGAACAGCTGGTAGAGGATGGAGTGTTGGCACCTTTTTCGTTTTCATCAGAAGTTTATGCAGCGGAGGTAGAAGAGGAAGAAGAAGACATGGAGGATGTTCAGCAAGAGGTTGCAGGCGAGTTAGAAGGTGGTTATGCAATTTCAGAGGAAGAAAAGAGGCAGGTCTTGAGAATGCACAGAGGGTTAGGACACCCGCAGAAAGCAGAGTTTGTGAGATTCATGAGGGCAGCTAGGATCAGAGGAGAAATCATTAGATGGACATCTCATGAGTTCACATGCCCAGCGTGCGAAGCGAGGCCAAGACCCAAGGCCACCCGAGCAGCGGCCATTCCTCGTACCTATCAGCCCAATCGTGTTTTGGGCATCGACCTGATCTATTTGCCAGAGGTTGGAGGAGAAGAGCTGTTTCCAGCGCTTTCCATGCTGGATTGGGGATCCAATTATCAGATGGTGGAGAGAGTTCCGGATAAGCATCCGGAGACCATGTGGAGGACACTTTGGTCCAGCTGGTTCCGGACGTTTGGATGGCCCGACATCATCATTTGTGATCCAGGCAGAGAATTCTCCAACAAGTTTCAACAGATGGCAGCCTCCTGCGGCATTGTGGTGCAGGAGACAGCAGCGAAAGCGCCGTGGCAGAATCGCCGCACCGAGCGCCACGGGGCCCACTACAAAGAGCTTCTGGCAAAGAGCCGAGAGGAGACGGTAGTGTCCACCTCGGAGGAGCTCAGGATGTTGATGCAGGAAGTTGAGATGGCAAAGAACAGGTTTAGCAACAGGTCTGGATATTCACCAATCCAGAGACAGATTGGACAGTGGCCTAAGATTCCAGGCACGGTGCTGTCAGATGATGTGGTAGACCCAGGTCTTTTGGATGGAGCGGTGGTGGATGATATGGAGAGAAGCCTGGAGCTGAGAAGATGCGCTCAGAAGGCATTTATTGAACACAACGCCAAGGAGGCCTTGCAGAAGATCACCCACAGCCGTGGACACCCCCCGCAGGAGTTCACAGCGGGTGACTACGTCTATGTGTACAGAGTGCCCCGATTGAAGAAGCGGAGGCATGAAGTTGGCCCTAGAAGCCAAGAGACCACGCCGAACCGGGCCTCTTGGATCGGTCCCGGCACTTTGCTGGTGGTCGATGGAGCAAGCCTTTGGGTCTCGATGTTTGGAGAACTCTGGCGAGTGGCTCGAGAGCAGTGCAGAATAGCCACCAACGTGGAGAAGCAGGGCGTTGAAGCAGCTCTTGCCGGCAACAGAGAGTTGATAGAAGAGTACAAGAGATCATCCCAGAGAAAGGGATACAAAGACCTGAGAGCAGAACAATGGCCAGAGATAGAAGACGAGAAGAGAGAGGCAGAGACAGACGAGCTAGATGCAGCTCGTCCGGAGCACAGACAGCTCCGATTTGAGGAGAGACCAGAATCAGAAGAGTATGAGCCCACAACGCCTTTGGAAAGGCAGAGTGTGGCAGGCACCGATGAGGTAGAAGACAGAGAGATGGCCATAGGCCCAAGTCGGGCAACCACAGAAGAGCCAGAGGCAGAACACTCTAGAAGAGGATCAGAAGAGGCCATGCCTAGAGAAGAACGAGAGAATGGGACAGAGAGTCAGATAGAGGGCCAAGAGGCAAGAAGAATACCCATAGAAAGGGTAGGAGGAGTGTCAGATGAAGAGTATGCTCAGAGAATTGGGCAATCCGAGGCCATGAGCAGGAGAATAGGTGCACTTCCCCCACCGGGACAACCACTCCGGGCCAGAACCAGAAGACACGGATGGGATCCGTATTTTCAGGAGTTCTGTTTTGTGACTCCAGAAGAAGAAGAAGAGTTAGAGGCCGAGCAGACAGAGAGAGAGAATGAGAAGAGATGGCACTTGCTGGCCAAGATGGGTCGAGAGAGACCTAAGAGAGACTACTGGGAGCTGTGCGCTGAGAAAGGCGTGCTGATCAGACACCACGTGCAGAAGAGAAAAGCCATGTTTTCTCCCAGCGGTGTGAAGTCCACACCAGTGCCCATCGCACAGATCCGGTCAAACCGAGTCACCTTCCTGACCCAGAGAGATGGCCAAGAAGAGCGTAGAGAAGAAGATGAGTGGTCCACCCAAGAAGGCAAAAGGAGCCAGGGTATCTGGTGGACCGGCAGAACAGAGTTTCAGATTCAGAAAGAGGAACAGAAGAAAGGAGAGACATTAGAGATATGGGCCACAGACAGAAAGAATTCAGATGAGATTGACCTGAATCAAGAGCCAGCAGCAGCTCAGGAAGGATGGAGATTAGCAGATGCAGCTGAGTGGGAGAAGATCCGCCAGAGCGGGGCGGTCAAGATTCTGAGCGTGGAGGAATCACAAAGAGTCAAGACACAACTTGCAGCAGAAGGAAAGATTGACAGAATCCTCCCAACCAGGATGTTGAGGAGGTACAAACCAGCAGAACAGCCGAATGAGCCTCCGACCCAGAAGAGTCGGCTGTGCATCAGGGGAGACAAAGACCCTGATATCTATGACCTGGACCGATTTTCACCTACGGTCAGCACCATGAACCTCAATGCCATGCTGCAGGTCGCAGTGAACGAGGCCATGGAAATCGGCATTGGAGACTTGAAGAATGCCTTTTGTCAATCTCAACCTTTGGTCCGACGAAACGGGCCGCTCTACTTCAAACAACCCAAAGAGGGTATCCCCGGGATGCATCCCGATCAGATTGTGCTGATCGTGGCAGGGTGCTACGGGCTCGTGGACGCACCTCTCCATTGGCGCAAGTCCCTAGTAGCCACCTTGAAATCACTGGGGTACAAGGAAAGCACCTTGGACCCATGCATTTACAAGCTGTATGAGGCAGGCCAATTGGCCGGCATGATAGCCGTGGAAGTGGATGATTTACTTTCCTGCGGGACAGGCATTCACTTGAAAAAGATGGAACAGCTCAGGACCATCTACAGCTTTGGTAAGTGGGTGGATCTGCGGAAGAGTCCGCAGGGAGCAGCTTTCAATGGGCGCCGTTTGAGACAGTCAGAGGATGGAACGTTGCTCATAGACATGTGCAAGTTTGTGCAGGAGCGTCTTGAGGAGATTCCCATTGCAAAGGGAAGGAAATCTCAGAGGAAAGAACAGGTCACTGAGGATGAGAGATCACAGGCGAGAGCCGTTTGTGGGTCTCTCAATTGGCTTTCAAAGGAGGGAAGGCCAGACGCAGCGGGTCCTTCCAGCTTGATGTCGTCAAGGCTTACTAGAATGGTCGTAGAAGACTTGGTGCAGCTGAATGAAGCGGTGAAGAATCTGAAAGAGAGCCCGGACCTCACCATACGAATCCAGCCGCTGAGAAACATGCAGCTGGCGGTGATCACTGATGCATCTTTTGGAAACGATGGTTTTCATTCTCAGGGTGGTCAGATGATTTTAGCTCATGAACCAGGTTTGAAGCACGGCAGAAAGGTGAGGACCAATTTGCTATGGTGGCGCAGTGCGAGAATGCAGAGGGTTGTGAACTCCACGTTGGCGGCTGAAAGTCAAAGTTTATCAAAGGGGCTTGGTGATTTGCTCTGGATGAAGATTCTTTTGCGCGAGCTGACGGAAGAGAAGTTCAACATACGTGAGTGGCCAGCGTGTTTAGCTAAAGAAGAAGTTTTAGCACTAGCCAAAGATTCCTCGAGCGATGAACTCAAGGAATGTCTTGCCATAATAGATGCCAAGAGTTTGTTTGATCATTTGTCAAAGGAAACCATAGGTGGTCAGGACAAACGTACTGCCATTGAGGTACAGATCATTAGGCAGGAATTAGATCAATTGCAAGGCGAAATCCGATGGGTCGATCACCCAGCCATGCTTGCTGACCCATTGACGAAGGTCAAGGGATCGACGAAAGCACTTTTTGAAATGCTGTCGTCAGGAGCTTTTGGCATAACTGCTGAGGTAGATCACATGCAGTGTCGCAAACAGTCCAGAGAATCCAAGGTCAAAAGAAATTTAGGGAGCTGTGAAACCAAGTCATTTGCTGAGAGTACTGATTGACCTTGGACATTCCGGACTATTTATTGTTCAAATCTGCAGGAGCCCTAGATCCGTTGGCACGTCCGATTTGTCGTGCATGGTCGCAGAAAAGGTCAGAAGCATTTCTTGCGCTGCTCCGCAACTTGTCCACAAAAAGATAGTTCTGTCATGCGTGGGTTGTTTGCACCTGAAGAAACAGGTTGTCCGACCTCCTTTGTATCTAGGCTGAAAGAGCATCTATTTGCGCTGTCAAAGGCAGCATTGCAGGAAAAGTGCTTGAGTTGACAGCAGCTACTTCTGGATTTTGATGCGGAATCAAGCAATACTTGTTGGTGTTGCCTTTCTGGATTTTGAATGATGTGCATGCAATCCATCTGTCAAACCAGTGTCCAAAGATTCCAAAATCCCTTCGGAACATAATTTTTGACCTGAGGAATTGCACCTTTGCGCAGAAGGCGCAGCGTGCGCAAGCTGCAGGACCCTTGTGGATTCAGAGTTGACCGGAGCATCATTGCCTCACGCGTGGTGCGGGCAGTTGGCAGCTGCAGGAGCAAAGTTGCTCATTGTAGTGATGCGCACATCTGCAGTCACTATGGGCCTGGGAGCAGAGCGCGAACCCGAATCGGGATTTGCCTGGATTGCAACCATGATTTTTTTGCGTAGTATTCGTTCGAAGAATCACTGCAAGGTCTTCAAGAGAACTGCGCATCCCAGCATTGGGGATTTCCAAAGGTTCTGAGCAGAAGGCCGAAGTTATCTGAAGTCAACCGCTGATTACAGCGATTTCGTAGACATGTTTCAGCTTTGACGGTCGACCGCCAGATCCTTATGATGGGAGAGAAGCTCACAGTCTCCTGCACGAAACGGCTGGGCTCCTCAGGAAGCGCTCAGATGGCATAGACGAAGCGACCTCGAGCCGAAACCAGTTCGTGTTAGATCAAAGATTTTCCACGGAAGTTTTTTATCCTTTTTTTATCCCTTTTTTCCATCGTTTTTCCATCGTTTTTCCATCGTTTTTCCATGGTTTTACATGGTATTTTACTTAAGCTAGACCCGTGCTCGCCTCTTGGGCTTCAGGGAACGGAGCATCATCGGAGACCTCCTCAGCGAGGTGAACCGCTAGAGCAATGGTGGCTGAATCTGTAGGATGTGGTATGGATTAGTATGGATGTATATGGATGTGGTGCTTGGCAAAGTTTGGAACAAATGCTGCTTGTGCATATTTCATATAAATATTGTACTTTTTGTCCCATAATTTGTCCCAGACGTATTGTTCGCTTATTGATTCAGGTCTTTACTGGCATCCTAGCCGTGTCTTTGGTAGCTTTGGGTGCATGGTATGGCGTAGAGGACCAACCTGAGCGGAGGATCATTGCAGTTTGGTCCATTGACAAATATGACACATATGACATTCTTTTTCAAACAATTGGCAGTCAAGTTTTGTCCAAGCAAGCTGCCACAGAGTTTCGTATCACAATTAGCAATGCATGAGGCGTAAAGGCTCGACTAGATGTCTTAGAAGAGAGGGTCTTCATGTGCAACCAAGCCTCTCTCCTGCCTCAGTTCAAATACCACAACCACGTCTAGACTCTAGAACAATTTTGTCCCGTAGATAGGCACAGACTCGTGATGACTCGTGTAGATTAGGCTTTTTTTGATGCTTTTTGTATCTTTTTGTACTGTTTTGATGTGCTTTTCATCAGGCCGTAGCAGTGATACCTTGGGTCCCAACCCCAGGACCTGAGAGCCCCGAGTGGAGCAGCGAGTTCTGAGGCCACCGGAAAGATTGATTTGGGATTTGTGATCTTGTAGGCTCATTATAGGCCATTATAGGACTACCATGGATGGCCATGGCCTACAGGACTAGGAGACATGCTACAGTAATATTTTTTGGAGACCTCGGTGTCAGAGATTCGTAATTGAGGCGTCATTTCCTGACTTCTTGGTTTCACGAAGCACAGAAATGCAACCTAGTCGTGCGGAACATTCATCTACCAGAGTAACGTGAACAGCCAGGGCGGCAAGGCCGAAGAGATAGTTGCAGTAGAGGCACCTGAGACCTGAAAGTCAGTGGTTGACATCAGAAGGAAAGGAACTGAAAGGAAAAATACACGCAACCTTTGTCAGACTGCCAGATGGATTGGATGCACTTGTTTCATCTCGTTTCATCTTGCTTCTTGCAGCGAAGTTCCACACTTTCGGCATCTTTCAGTGCTCGGAGGAATCCAGCGGCCTGCACTTTGTGCTTTTTGGTTCACTGCTGTTGACTGTCCTCTACTTCTTTATGAAGTCGGAATCTAATTGAAAGGAAAGGAAGGAAACCATTTGAAACATTTTGAAGCTATGACTTTCAACTGAAGCAGCGACAACGCCAATGGCTATCTAACCAAAGCCAAAGTGTACACTGTATTCTTTTCATTTGTGTGTAATTAACCTTTATTTTCGATGCCCCATGCTGCTCAGTGTGGTCATGCTCACCAATACACGTGAGTTTCAAGACAATTAAGTCACAGGATGAGGCAAAGTTGTGATGACGCATGTAGGTATTCGCATGTCACCACTTGGGGTCAAGCAGAAATTGTGTTTCTGCTGTGACACTGGTCGCTTGTCGCTCGATCTCTTGAGTACTCTTGAGGTACTTGATATGGATACTCCTGCTTTGTTTTGCTGCTGGCGCTGTGCTGGCTCCTCAGGACCTGCAAAGTGCTTGGAATGACAGACCGGTTTCATGACTTTCAGGCAATAGTTGACATATCACATCCACCCCGAGGTCTGCAACGGCTGTGCTTCTGGAGCCGGCCTTTGCTTCATGCATGCCGAATTTGCGAAGCAAGAAGGCAATGGAGACCTGGTGGAGCAAGCAGATGGCAAGCTAGAAAGTAGAAACACATAGAAGAAACAAATTTGCACCTTCGTTACTGGTAGCCCATCACAGGTGATAGCCCTGGTGGCCCAAAATGTTCAAATGAGGTCTTTTTGAGGCAAATCTCAAGATCATTGGAGTGCTTCACTTGGGTCAGAGGAAATCCGTTGACGCCAGGCATGTGTCATCCCGCAAAGCCTTGCGAACTTACTTGGTACCGAGAGGGACCGGAAGTGTCGGATGTACATGGATGTAGTATGTACTCATATCTTGTCATATCTTGTCATATCTTGTCATATCTTGTCATATCTTGTCATATCTTGTCATATCTTGTCATATCTTGTCATATCTTGTCTTGAACCGCGTCCCATGGCTCTTGTCGCAGCGAGATCCCCAAGCAACAATTACTCGCAGCATTACCATGAAAGAAGACAGCTCTATGAGTTGAATTTCTCGCGACATTTTGTGACCCTGGCTTTACGAGTGCCCTGTTTCCGGTCCCGGAAGGAGCATAGCTGGACAGATGTCTTTTCCGAGAGCATCGGGATTGCCGGGCAGCAAGTTTGCCCACTGACACAGGGCTTGCAGCACGTGTCAGTCCGAAGCCATTCCACATCATTCCACTTTTGCTAAAGGACCTTGGTTTTTGTGCGAAGGTCCTGGCGGTTTGCTTTCTCATTTGGCGAAACAATGATTCAGTTGGCGCGATTCCCAGTACCACCAGCTTTTCACCATGGCAATTTGTTGGAAGAAGCTGGCAGTGCTTAGCTTTTCTGAACATTTCTGATCCCCCGTGGTCGATAGGACCAAGGGACTCTAATATGGTCTGAGGTTGGCTATTCCAAGACATCATCGCGATAGCATTTCTGTTGACCTTGCAGAGAAGCGTGCGCTTACCGAACCTCAAGGTGCCAATGAGAAAGACAGGATAAGAATGGATGGCCATAGAAATAGTGGATTTACCCATTAAAAATTGTGCTTTTCCATAGTTATGGAACATCAATGCGCTATCAACGCAGCAAATGTGTACGTCTTCTCACCTCCGCATGCAGAACGGAATCTTTTGTTGCTGCGAACCAGCGGGTTTGTGCGGGTTTGTGCGCATGCAAAGAACCGAGAATCCCCCATGGCCAAAAAGTAAAGCTTTGACGCAGACAAGCTTAGTGTGGAGCGAGAATCCCTCAGATCTGTCACTCAGAGAGGGTCCGAGCATGTCCGAGCACTCATACTTTGCAAGGTCGGCTGCTTGCTGCTTATTTGCACCTTCTTCTTCGACATTTTTTGGGTTTTTCTCTCGCCACTGATCTTCAAGAAGTCGGTGATGATAGAGGCCCTGTGCTCAGCGACTGCGTCATCAGCTATCGGCAGCGTCTTGAGAGTAGCAGGTTGCCACTGGTGGCGGCACAGGTCAATCAGTGCAGGAGCCTCAGAAGACAACAGGGAAATCATGGGAAATCTCCAAGTGATGGCAACTTTTACGTTTTTTTTTTCCCTCCATGCAAAACATGTATTCATATATATATAATTATACATGTGTATATATATATATATATTCATATAATCTGCACCAATTCCTTGATCAAGGCCTATGGTGCTGAAGATTCCAGCACTTCAAAATGATCTACCGGGTCAATTCAAGGTGCTGCTTTTTTGGGGAGGATTGCATGAACAGAAGGAAAATAAACCGTAGTAGTCATTGCTTTCAATAGCCAATAGGACACAGGACGTGCTTAGGAGTGTACCTAGAAGGATCTAGAAGGATCTAGAAGGCTTGAAGGTTGCAACTGGTTTCTCCGAGAGTTATTCCCAAGTGCCCCATGCTAGAACATGTGTTTGATCAGCCAAAGCGTCGAAGCGTCGAAGCGCTCAGAGCTTCTCAGCAAATCTGTTACCAAATATCAAGTCACCTGCTTGAGCTCTTTAGCATCCCAGCACTGTGGCAGCCCTGACAGATCCTGGGGTTGGGCGACATTGCCATCCCTGGCCTCTTGGTTTCTTTGCTGCTGCCTGGTGCTTGGTTTCCCAGATTGGTGGCTGCCATGGGATGCCCTTGGAGCGGAAGTCTCCTGTCCAAGGCGACATGACATTGTGCGTCGTCATCGACGATGTCGAGGGTGCCCAAACCACTTTTTTTTCCCCAAATTGAGTGACCTTTCCCAAAACTGAGCACTTTTCCAAACAATCGCATGACTATGTTGCAGAATTCGCCCTTGATGCTGATGTCTCTAACTTCAAGTGTTTGCGTGGTTAGTGATTGATTGTATTTGCAGTCTTTTAAATTTACGTCTATTGCCAAAACAACAACGTAGGTAACATAGGTGGCATGGCATTGACAACAACTTCAGCATGTCAAAAGGAAAGTCGATCAAAACCCGTTTTGAGAAGGACATGTTTACATAAACTGATAAACCACATTTCTATACATTTCTCGTGGAAGCATCAGAAATGTAAATCAACATTTGTTTGACTTTGTAGATCTCTGTAGTGTCTCCATATGCCAAAGTCTGATGCTCCCGGACTGGGTCGGCGCCCCGCTTTCGAGGTACTTTCTAGCTGGTGTGATAGGCTATGCATTCGGTTTGCTAGCAACCTTTGTGTGTGGGACTTGGCGCTTTTGGTCCTCGCAATCCATGGCCATGTGGGTTTTTGCTGTAAAGTGGGCCACGTCATCTTGACCCAGAGACGCTTTGTCAAAGTACGCCAAACCGTGCTGTCACATCATTGAACAACCTGGTCTCATGCACGCTACTGACAATACAACAGATGCGGCATGCCCTGTAAGCCTACACTCATATTGTATTGCAATACGTAATTATACCTTGAGCACAGAATGGCACAGAATGATGATGCAACTGCCCTTCAGCTGTTTCCGCTGTTTCCTTTTGCCTTGCTGAGGTCGCTGTACTTGATGCAACACGGACAGCCAGCATTACTCTTCCTCGTGCCTGGAACTTTGGCTTGATCCCCAGACACCATCTAGTCTAGTAAAGTCTAATAACCTGAGTACCTGGTCTACCTGGTTTTTCATGTTTTTCCTCCATTTTCCTCCCAGGCTTCCTCCAAGTCATAGCTTCCCAATTCCCAACCTTGAAATCAGAGAACTCTCAGCTACTGAGATACCGACCTGCTTGATCGCGCTTCGAAAGGCCACCGCCAGAGTTGAGAGTGACTTTGGAAAACAGATCCACTTTCCTGATAATCATGGAGAATTGTGGATTGGAGAGGGAAGATGCTGCACAACAACTTAAAGAGGCAAAGCCAAGCAAGGTCAGAGACAGACACGATCATTGGCTGACTACATGAACTCAAATAGCCATGCTGCTAGCATTTGCTAGCATTTGATAGCTGATAGCTTGCATCGCCACTAGTCAAGTGTACTGACCAGTCAGAGGTGACAAGGTTGAGGCTTACTGTAGTTGCGATTTTGAAGGCTGCCAGCCACATCTATGCCACATCTCATAGGGTATTTGTGGTGCTTGTAAACCAATGGCATCCACAACATTCAATAACTACCAACCTCAAGTGTATGTTCAAGAGTCGCATGTCGTCAGGGGGAGCTTCGAGAGCTTTGGTCTGCATCTTATGGCCCAGACGCACCAGGCACGAATTCGCAACTCCCAGAGAAGATGGACACATTTGACAGATATTGGCAGATGGTTTCAACATGTTTGAAGACGTTTGAAGTGAACTGTCAACTATTCAACATCCACAAACTTAAGCCAGACATTCTCTTTGAAATGCTCTGTCTGGCAGGTGACAGCGCGGCCGATGCGGAGAATCCACGGTCCAAGAACGTTTGAAACGGACTGCGGGAGTTCCCATGAAGCGGTACTGTAGGCTATGATGTAATGACATGTCAGTATCATCCGATTCATCTAATATCAACTGAACTCCTGGCAGTCAGGGTGCAGTATGGAGCAGTCGTATGTCTTTCTGTTCAGATGATGTTATGCGTTCATTCGCTGCTTGACGTTTGTCTGAATCTGCTCCCAAGATAGAAAAGCGGCGAGCGCATGTGAGCATTGAAGAGCACACTTGGAGAACTGTCAGAGTCAACGCTTTACGATACAAATAATTTGATGCACATCGATGCAGTCGAGTTAAAGGTTACGAGTCTGACATTTTGAGTTTGCAGGGGATTGAGCTCATTGATGCTCTTTGACTGTTGGTTGGCTGTGAGGCTGTCTCCTTTTGTTCTTGCTTCACTTGGCACGAGAACAAAAGGATCTTGCATGGCATGCCTTGCGACATTTCCTACCAGGTTTCTTAGCTTCAAGCCACGGCTGAGTTGTGAACCACTCCGGAGATTGCTAGCAGCTGCCAGCATGATTAGCATGTTTTACGATCTCTGTGACGCTTGGCAAAACTTCCAGGATGCCAGCGCTTTCCTCTTCGATCAGATCGATCCCTCTGAGGGCTTCGAGTGCTTTGAGCAGTTAAGCGAACTCTGAGTGTGAAAGGAAGATAAGGAAGTGACTTCCATCAAGGGCGCCATTCTCTGCGTGCATGCAGAGCACCGTCAGAGCAAACACTGCCTCGGCCCACTGAGCCCACTCCGCCCACTCCGCCCACGCGGCCTACGGCGCCTACGGCGCCTACGGCTTACAAAGAAATCTCTGGGCAATCCTCCAGGCTGATTCCGACCCAGCTTCCTTCACCGCCTGAGAGATGTGCGTTTGTTCAGCGGACGAAATTCTTCATCTTAGTCGCGGCATGTTTTGACTTGCAGCTCAAGGCTGTTCCTCTGTCAGTCGGATGCTTGGCCATGATGGAGCTCCGTGGTTGCAGGATTTTGTTGGAGTTTTGCATACGTGGGTAAGCAATGGTAAGCGTGTGTTTGCGAGAGTGAAAGGGTGCTTTTACTACTGGATATTTATCAATCATCAATCAATATCAAGTTGCGCAGTGAAAAAAACCTGAGGATTGCAGCCAGCGGAAGCGTATGGATTTGGGAGCTCTCATCGATGAGACATTGGAGATTCTGGAAACTCATGGAGGAGAAGACGCCTTCATCAATATCAAGTGCTCCACTTTGACGACCAGTTTGGGCGAACTCTTGAAAAATGCTGGCCTCTTGCTGAAGCGGGTGTATGGCTCAAAGATGTGGTGATGTATAGCTCAATGTGGTTCCAAGATGTACCGCTGTTTGACCAGCTCAATGGCAACATGGTTTTGAGCCACTCCGATTTTGCTTTTCGACCAGGTACATGATCCCAACCTCCGAGTCCTGCGTCTCGGTGTGAGGCGCTGCATGGGGCGGCGGGATTTCAAGCTTGGCGATCTACAATCAACATGTCACGGCCTTGCCTTGGAGGCAACGAGATACATTTTTTTCAGGCACCTGACTCCAAGCGGCTTCTCATGGCTTCTCTGAAAAGATGAATTTCAGTGAGTTTTGTCCATGTTGTCTGGCTCAAGCATTTGTGTGCTTCCAGGATTCTTCATCTCCAATTTACTTGGCCATCACCTGTCTAGTGCCTCGCTGCCGAACCATGTCCGAGGCTTCTTTCAGCGTTGTCGAACCAGTGGAGATTGAGGAGGTGGACCGCAATCCACTTGAACAGTTCATGCTCAAGATGAGGCATGATTTAGGAGGCTTTGGACCTCAGGTGAGAGGACCAAATGGAGAGAATCTCATCATTGAGACTATCAAAACTGGGAAGTTCAATTTTGATTTCATCAGCCAACAAGTGCAAGAGATCGAAAAGCTTGATCCGACGGCTGGCATGCAAATTGCCAGGAAAGCAAGGAAGCACTTGGAGACTTCTGCTGAGTCGGTTCTCTTTGTCCAATCGAAAGTCAAGAACATTGCCTCCTATTTGTTGGAAATTTCAGAGCATGTCAACGAGAATGAGATGGAACTGTTTCGAGAAACCATGAAAGACGTGGTGAAGACTTCTCAAGCCCTATCGAACAAGACCATGCTCATCAGGGGCGAGCTGAATGAGGATGAAGAGGAATTGATGAACAAGTCGCGGGAACAAATGGCAAAGAAGCTTGAGAATGAACGGCTCGAGAAGAGATGCACCTGGGGCAAACGGGGCGCAGCTGTGCTATCAGCTGCTACTGGGGCAGCATCGTACCCGGTAGCCGCGGCTCTTGGCAGCAGTGCCGCTACCATCAGTGGACCACTGGGTGCAGTAAGTGCGTCTGTTGTCTCTGTTTGTCCAGTCACCATGTGTATTTGTGTGGGAGCTGCTGTATTCTGCGGGATAGCGGCAATGGCCTGCCACACCAAAGCAGAGATGCATGGCAAATGTGCCCGTGCAGCAGGCGAGATGGCTGAGTTGACGGAAAAAATGGGCCAAGCAGCTGAGCAACACCAAAGCCTTTGGACGGGTGTGAGCATGGCTGCTCAAGACTTGTCTGATGACATTGCCAAGTTGAAGGATCTCAACAGCGGGCGCAAGCGTCAGCTGGAGCAAACCATGAAAGATGTGGCAAAGTCTTTGAGCATTCTGGTGGAGGCGCTTGAGGAGTACTCTGTTTGGCTCAGCTTGTGCAAGTACTTCCCTGCGAACTACCCACTGCGTGCCAAAATTGGCGGCAGGCGCTTCGACCACTTGCGGGACGGTTTGACAGAGAAGGGTAAGCACACGGAGGTAGTCCCAGCCTCTGTGATGGGAGCCTGATACTTTGGACACTTTCAGATTTTGACCTTAGCCCAGGCTGCTCATTTCCTGTGCCAACTTGACAAACAAGTTAGCATGCAGCTGGGGTGTCGCTCTTGCCCGCAGATAGGGTGGCACTTCCCCTTGTGGCTTTTGATTTTGGCATATCCATGCATATTTTAACGGCTTTTGCACCTTTAATTCGCAGCCGACCTAAGATTTATCAGAGGCGCAACATCTGTGCCACGAGCCACCACACAGCAGCGTGGCCAAGACATCAAGGAGCACCCCGAGGCCGAAAAAAGGTCTGACCGATATTCCAGCTGCTGAACAGCGTGTGAGGTCCTTACATCACTTGTTGGACCAGTTGGATTTTGTTCACCAATTTTCTTAGCCCTGGCATTGCCTTGGCCTATGGAGGTGCTTGATGTTTCGTTGCGCGCGACACCTGATGGGGGCGACGTGACGTGTGGTGCAGCGGTGCTGTTGGATTTTGGGTTTCAACAAGATGAACTATGAAGTAGCTGAAACAGCCCGAAAAAGAATGGTTGTTGATGCATTGGGTTTCAACTGTACATGACATGATAATATGACATGATTCATAGTTGAGGGGATCTATCAAGATAAGCCATTGAAATGGCCAATGGTATACAGTTGAAAGGCTTCTAAGCAGAGTTCCCAGACCGGCCACTTGTGACACACCGCTCACCACAACCTTGGCAAATGGAGATCGCATTGGGAAGTTTTCTCAAATCCACACGTAATCAAAATCACATCAAACACATTCAAAAACAGCGCTTTGACAGATAGATAATAAATGATGATAAATACTCGACAAGAAGGAATCCTCAGAGATCTTGACCATGGCGTATCTTTTCATGGGCGCCTGTGAGAGCCATGAGTCGCCTGGCAATCCAGTGATGCTGCACAAGCTACGCAACAAACTTTCCTGACCTTGGATTCCTGTCGTTGCAAGCTGAGCTGTTGCATCATCCATCCCTTGAGTTGTCTTGCAGCACACTGGATTGTCTTTGCATCTTCCTGCGATCTTGTGGTCCTTTGAGACTGTTTGATTTCTTGCGCTTGTGGGACCTTCCCACACAATTACCATATTGAGTACATTATTGATTCTTATTGATATTGTGAGTTGCCAAGACGTTTCTCACAAGAATGTGCTATGTTTTGCCACAGTGTGAGCAGAAGATTTAATGTTCCCAAAGTCCAGGCACAAAAGCAGCGTTTTTAAGCCACTCCTGGGAGGAAAGCCTGCTGATATCTGCTGATTCCAGTTCCCACAATGCTACCCCCACAATATTATGGAAGGTAGAGTCCGATTGGGCAGTCATCCAATGCTTCAGATTCCAAGTAAACAAAAGGAACTTGTTCACAAGAGGCGAGCGCACACAGCATTGGAAAAGAACTAGTCGGATATGTACGTATATATAATATATACTATATATATAATATTTCTATATATTATATCTTTCTTAATATGCTTTGTGTTTTTCCTCTCCGATTGCTGAAAACAGTGGTTTCGTGCACAGAATGCTCAGAGCACAGCTTGCATGGCCTAGTTGCAGAAAGATCTTGGTGCTTGCCGACCTGTTTTCTTGGCTTCAAGGGCCTATAATTGAGTTTGGAACCGCATCCAAATCTGCCGTTGATCATTTGCGAACATGGCCTTGGTTGAACGAGAGATCGACGGAATTGTGGAAGAAGTTGAAGACACTTGGGGGGACATGGAGCGCATGGAGCCAGATGCTTTGAGGATCTTTGAGACTATTGGCAGAATCTGCGCAGCTTTCAACACAGTGGCTTCGTGCTTCGCATTCATTCGTCACCAGTCCAGTAGAAGGCCTGCAGCTACTCAGCCTACCCACCAAGTGCCAGGTCCGCCTGCGCTTCCTGCCCTGCTCCTGCAAGCGGCAGATGGGACTGTGATGGCTGTTCAGGCTGTTCCGTTGCACTTTGCGCCAGGAGTGATGCCTCATCCTTCGCCACAGTTACCACGCCCCGTTCCAGGCTTGACACAAACGTATAGTGTGTCATAGTGTGTTTTATGGATGCTCAAGAGCTGGAGTTGCAGTTGGAGTGGTTTTGCTGAATCAGAGCTGCATCAATTACAGATTTTTGTAGACAGATCATTCACAGAAAGGAGTCCACAAAATTTTTGACCATGGTATATGTCAGAACCATGATGCCTTGAGTTGTCTTGCAGCACACTGGATCGTCTTTGCATTTTCCAGCGATCTTGACTGCGGTCCCTTGAGACCCTTTTTGGATTTCTTATTGATATTGGGAGCTGCCAAGATGTTTTTCGAATGTGCGATGCTTTGCTAGAGTGTGAGCAAAGGAGATTTAGTGTTCCCAACATCCATGCAGCGTGCAAAAACAGCGGGAGGAATGGAAAAAAATCGGTCTCCAACTTCGATGTAGTTCTCCTACAGCCCTCCAATCCTCAACGGTTCCATTTGCACCAGAAATTGCTATTGGATTCAGGATGATTCAGGCCAAGCCATGGAGATCGTGTGTTTCAGTGTGCACACTGGCCGAGTCTGAGTGCATAGCAGCTAAACATAGAACATTCCGCAGCTGATAGCTACAAACTATGTGGTCGAACGAAACTCACGAAATCATTGGCGAGCAAATCAGCAATGTGTAGGACCAAAAGTAATCCGAGACTCTCGTCCAGGTCATGTATGCACTTTCACGTGGTAAGAACAAGATTTGAAAAAAAAACACGCTGAGTACTTTGCCAGAAGAGATGGGTTCAGACTTTCAAAACCATGCCTTCGATGCCAGGGACAAGTAGTTAGCCATGGAGGTGTCTTTGTTACCGGCAGAGAGTTTGTTGGTGGCACCTGACCAACGACTCCGGAGTTGTACACAGGGTGGTCTGTGTTTAAGTTCGCCTGTCTGAACCTTAGCTTTAGTGCAGCAGTTTGCATGGTGATTGTGGAGACTGTGAATGATGAGTGATGAATTTGTCGCAGGAGAAGTCAAGGACTTTACATTGCCGATTCTGTTTTTTCATGTTTTTTCTATCGTTTTCTCATGTTTCTCCATAGGATTTCCATCAAAGCCCTCATGGCTCAAGCGGTGATCCATCCGTAGCCACGGGGCAAGCACAAGACATGCCCAGAAGCGCGTCAAAACGAGAGGTGCGAAATGTAAAGGATCCACCGGTCCGTCATTTTGGCACCATTTTCTTCAACGACAATGACATCTACGTTGGGGAATATATCCTGGGAAAGAGGCACGGGACTTGGATTCTCCGCTTTTTGAAGCTGAGGGTCATGGCAGTTCTAGACACTGAGACACATTTCAAGTGACTGCAAGTCTGCAAGTTCAAGTAGTTCAATTTATTCCAATCCCCTTTGTTTACTCACATTTTGGCCAATTTTGGCCGATTTTGGCTACTCTGCTTACAGGAACAGCAAAGTGCGGGATGGCTGGGGAGTGGAACTTCGTCACCATGGTGAGCGTTATGAGGGAGAGTGGCGGAATGGCTTTCGTGAGGGCCTTGGAGTTCTTACATGTGCCAATTCCCAACGAGCGCCACTCGCTTCAGAAGAGACCGGACGTTTTGTGCGGTCTTTTTTTTGTGATCATATCATATCACATATATATATATATATATACGTATATAGTTATATATATAGTTATATACATATATGTTTAATATTATATTAATATAATATACAAATATAGATACTATCTATACAATATATTTCTTATGACTGGAACTGGGTGAATCTTCTCAACAACTTTGTGACTGGCTTCTACCAGGGGTTCATGCCCGATGAAGCTTGTTCATGGTCAATCTCAACAAGAATCAGTGAGACACAACCACGCATTCAAGCTGGAAGGTCTAGGTTGTACGCACCCAGTTCTCAACCATCTCCAACTTCATTTTTTTTGCAATTTGAAGGATGTCATAGCCGTAACAGCCGTCATAGCCATAATAGCCGTCATGACGATAAAATGCACTTTCCAATGTTCAGGCCACCATTGAAGTTGTCAGAAGATCTGCAACCTGGCCAGCCGTGCAAAGATTTCATTGGTGCCGAGCGGTACACCGGTCACTTCAAGCGTGGTGTCCGTCATGGCATCGGTATTAGTGTCACTAGTTGTGGCACCCTGATGCGAGAGGCTTGGCGGCGACAGGCAAGACCTGGCAGAGTGAAACTGCAGTTGCTGCAACGGACACCTCTCTTTCTCTATTCCGAAAAGAGTGACAAAGAGAAGACCAGTGAAGAACGCAAGCGAGACAAGCTGCGAAAAATTGAAAGATCCAGGATTTCGAGGATCTTGGAATGGTCAGTCCGTGAGGTGCAATTCTTTTCTGCTTGTCTGGGAATTGGTCCTGCGACTCAGAGCAAAATTGATACACATCAGATAGATGGAGACGCTTTTCTCTCAATTATTTCCCCGGATTCAGCCGATTTGGTCAAAGACCTCTTCCCTCTGGAGGAAGGTTCCAAGACAGGAACCAGCTCTTGTGGCATTTGGCCACAGAGACCAGACGTCAGTGCCCGACATCGTATTCTCATTGCCACTGTTGATTTCTTTCACAGAGCTCTGCACAAGCTATCGGAGCCTCAACCAACAGAGAAAGACCTGAACGATCAGTTTCCTTCTCTGAATATCCCCAAAGCAGACCTTCAGCTGACAGGCTACGTCGGTGAAGGAGGCTTTGGCCGTGTTTACAGTGGAATTTACAAAGGTGCCCATGTGGCAGCCAAATCCACCGAAGGCACACGCGAGAGCCGCGAGAGGAAGGAAATCCTCTACATTGACCCTGGACCAAGGCGGGTGCCCATATCCTTCTGGAACGAGATTTCGATCTTGAAGAAATTGCAACATCCAAATGTTCCAGCTTTACTGGGATACAGTCTACCTGATCATGTCATTGTCATGGAGTTGGTCCCAGGCCAATCTCTACATGATGTGTTGCATTCCCGGAAGAGGACCACCTATCTTTCGATCTATCGAGAGTCGGATTTCAGGTACCAGGACATTGTCCATGTCTCAAAGGAGATCTGCAGTGGAATGGCATACATCCATGCCCAAAATATCGTCCATTGTGATGTGAAAACACAAAATATCCTGGTGTCCGGTCATCGACCTGCCCAAGATGCGACATCTTGCTGGGGAACATGGTCATGCTGGTCTGGGGGACTTCGTGATAGCCCTCCGCTGGGAGTGAAGATCTGCGACTTTGGCTTTGCATCCATACTCGACGGGTACAAAGATGAGGAGCCAGAAGACTTTTACAAGAAGACAATTCATGTTGGGTGCTTAAGCACCTATCACTACATGGCCCCAGAGGTCTTTAGAGCAGAAGGCTATAGCAAGGCCTCTGATGTCTATTCATTTGGCATGGTCCTCTGGGAGATGATCACCCGAAGAGTTCCATTCAAGGACTACACGGCATTTCAGGTGATGGCTGAAGTCGGCTACGCTAGAAAACTACCGCAGCCACCAGATGTGTGTCCGTTTTCGCTTCAAAAACTCTTGTACAGTGCTTTGCGGATTGAACCAGCAGAGAGGCAAGACTTCTCAACTTTGGCAGAGACATGTGCTCAGCTCGAATCCCCGAAAGGCATTGAGCTGGAAGCCATGTTCTGGTACTGGCTCGCTGCAATCTAGCCAAGATCCATTGACAATGTCGAATCATATCGAATCATGTTGAATCGTGTTGAATCCATTGATCGATACATATGCATGTCGATCCAAGGCTCGATCATTTCAGAGTGATTCTTGCCTATTTTGGCTCTTGAAGAGAGCCGTGACTGGTGTGTTTTCGTACCGTGCCTACCGCGTACGTGGCTACCGTGCATTCCTTGCAGCATTTCAGAAAAGCTCTGGCAGCTCTGGATGTCAATATTACTGTGGATGGAAGAAATCCTGCATCACCAAAAGGATGGTTGAAACCCTATAAATAATGGGATAAACCATCTATCAACTGGTGCAGGATTTCTTCCATCCACCGTAGGTCAATATCAGGTCAATATTAGGTCAGTTGATGTCAGTTGTCTTCCATGGTCCATGCTTCACGTGCCAAATTTCAGTTGCATCCCAAAGCGCGTCTCGCTTTGGCCGGAACCCGGCGGTGCAATCCGTCACCGGCACCTCTCGTTGAGGTTTGCGAAGGAGACAAGACCCGAAGCTGCACACAGGCCCTGTTTGGAGCACTTCAGATACTCCTGCTGCAAGTTATGCTGCAATTTTCTGCGTCTGCCATCCTTCCTTTGTTTTTCCATTTGTTAGCGCACAGCTTTGACAAAGTTTTCCAATGTTTGCAATTGTCTTCACAACCTGGGGCGTTGCTGCATCGTTTTTGTTGCTTGGGTGGCAGGAGGCATCTTTGATTGGCACTTCCAAGTGGCAGAAACTGAGTCTAGATGAAGGAGTGGTACAGACACTGGCAGCATGTCGACCCAAAACTGACTGGAGATTTTCTGGTACTTTTATTTACTGACTTTGGGGCTTTACCGGCTTTATTTTCAGATCAGTTTACCTTTTCAAGTGCATTTCCAGAACTGGTTTCATCATGCATGAAGGTCTTGCGCTTGGGCTTGTTTGTGCAGAAGTGCATTTTCTGACGCCTTGATGCAAACGACGTGACTCTTGTTGTTGCAAATTGCTGGTTATATGGCTTCGTGGGTTTCAGGCGTGAAGGAGAAGTCTCTCTCAGGGACTTCGAAGCTTTTGCCCAGTCTTGGTGATGCTTGGCAGACACATGGATGTATGGGAGCGGTTATAGTTATTTCACTGTCTTCACCTTCAAGCTAATTTCATCTAATTTCGTCAACATAATCATGAACGGAAGCAAAGAAACCTGCAACAAGTCTAGATGTCTAGATGATGCGAAAATGTCTCAAATCGCTGTGCGGACGGAGTGATTTGCTGCAGTCCCCTGGAGTATAGGAATATTTTCTTGCGTACTGGCTGAGGACGAGGGCAACGCAAAGACGGTGAAGCTTCAAAGTTATGACTCGTCAGTAACCATGAAGGAGGCAGTTGAGCCTTTGAGGTCTTCGAGTCTAGAGTCTTCTTTCCACAGGTTCCGCGTACTTACGCGTACAGTTTGAAGCGGTGCTGATGTCTAATTATTAGCAGATGCCTATACGCGTTGTGTCACACTGCGTTTCTCCAGTTGGACTACACCATTGTCACCAGGAACTGCTCCAAGAACATGTTTCCATCTTCACTGCTCAATTTTGTGGTAGGACATCCGCTCACATTCCGCGAAGTTTTGGGATGGGACATGTGTTGCTGTGGAGGCTTTGGCCGTGTTGAAGGAAGCCGCTATCGACGTCCCGACCGGCCCGACCGAGGCCTGAATGGATGCAACATCCGCTCACCTGGATCTGAAGGGTTGCCCCTTTGTGATTTCCAGTGATTTCCCACATTTGCAATGTACAAAGATGCGGGTTACACATGCTGAGAGAGCTTCTGAGCTCGTTTTGCGACCACACATAATGCATGGGGAGAGAGATATTGGAATCAAAAAGCAGGCGCTGAAAACTGATGCAGACATGACCAACTCCACAGAAGTCACCAAGGCCAGCGAACCAGATCATGTTAGGATCAACATGCAGCAGCAACAAAATTTGGCAAATCACTTGATGTTATTTTGAAACTGTCTCTGTCTCTGTCTCTGTCTCTCTCTCTCTCTCTCTCTCGCTCTCTCTCTCTCTTACCTCTCTTACCTCTCTTACCTCTCTTACCTCTCTTACCTCTCTTACCTCTCTTACCTCTCTTACCTCTCTTACCTCTCTTACCTCTCTTACCTCCAAAGCTCTAGCGCTTGCTGTATCTCTATCTCTCTCTCCCTCGTAGAACCAAACCTTGAGCGTTGGCTTTGGATGAATCCAAATTAGAGCGGCAATCTTCAATAGGAGGTGGTTCCTTTTTTACAGGTTGAAGCAAATGAAGGATGTCATTGCCAGCGATTATCAGCGTGTCAGAGACTTTTCGATATACTTTTCTTTCTAGCGGCTGTGGCTGGCGGCAAATATGACTCAGTTGGACAGGAGCCATTGCAGCCTACCGTTGAGACAATCTCGCCAGAGGTTTCGCTCGTAATGACCGATGCTGGAAACTAAGACGAGATCAACACCAATGAAAAGCTGGACAGCATTGGACAGCCAGGGATAATCAGGGATAGTCAGGGATAGTCAGGGCATGTCAGCCTTGATCTCGACACTTGAGACATACCGTGACTATCCGTGACTTTTATGTGCTTCAGAAACTGAAAAAAGACCGACTGAGGCTGGTCGAAGTGTCCATGCTGAAGAGGTTGCAGAACTGAGGGCCTTGCTTGAAGAGGCGCAGTGCTGTTCTTTTTGAATCTGAAAAGTCGGCCGCCAAGTTACTTAAGTTGGCTGTACATTCAGCGCATTCAGCGCCTGGTATACATTTGGAGCATGTATGAGCACTGATTGTATGGAAAGAGGATGCAAAGGAGTTTGCCCTGGCACAGCTGATACAGTGAAGAACTCCATTTTGCAACCTTTGTTGGCAGTATCAGTAGCTGCTAGCAACACGTGGAACATCATGCCCGCAGGCCATTCAGGACGATGGCAAAGACCAGGATTGCAGAAGATGCGGCACAAGCCCTCATCACAAGATATCACAAGTCGAGGGGTTGAGAAAGTTACGACCAAAAAAGTAACATGCAGAATACGAAAAACGCATGACTCACAATTTGATCTCGATTGTGCCAAATGCTGCGCAGGAGAAGAGTCCAAAAACTCTTTGGTTGGAAGAGGCAATGGCGTTTCGTGGCAATTCCCACCTGCATTTGTCTCGGGTGGTTTGCATCAAGCAGCCCATTCGAGCCATGCTTTTTTGAGGCAGTCCGTAAAACTGCTGAACCCATGCCGAGTGTTGGCGCGCGGAACTCATAGAGGGCAAAAAGGATCAAAAAGGTGACTGCAATCGCTTTGGAGAACTAGATCGGTTTGGAATGGATTCTCCTATCTTTGAATCAGATCTCTATAGATGTGTTGATTTCTGGACTTTTTGGCCTCAGATTGTGGGATGCAATCCTTCCAAAGCTGAAGGAATGGAGGCAGATCCAACTTGCGCTGCACCTTTTGACCCAAGCTAGTGTACTTGGCTACTAACAGAGACATGTGAAATCCATGTGGCTTGCTGAGACTCCGCTTTATATTATTTTTTCACAGTGTACTTCTGCAAGATGATTACGCATGAAACTGCTGCTTTGTGGTGAGGCACTGATCAAGTTTGCCACTCAGTCACAAAAGTGCTAGCTAGCACCAGGTATATGCCGTATATATCTGTATATGTGAGTCATAATTATTATGATGAGTTGATGGAAGTCCGATGGAAGTCCGCTGGAAGTCCGATGGAAGTCTGTGTTTTTTCGAGAGCTCAATGCATTGGGAAGTACTAGACAGACGTGGTTGGCACAGGTCTGCGAACGTCAGAGCAGCTCCTGCACCGTCTGAGGAGAGGTTGAAGTTTGCATGAATATAATCATATATATATATAATTCATTAGTCATGTATGTATGTATATATTATATTATATTATATTATATTATATTATACTATATTATATTATATTATATTATATTATACTATATTATATTATATTATATTATATTATATTAATTATATTATATTATATTATATTATATTATATTATATTATGTATAATATATATATTTACATGTATATGCATAAATTGATAAACTGACTATGCGTGGGAATTATTTCAATTTCAATCGAGGTAGTTCGTCCCGTGTAGGGTGCTCTGAACACCATTCCAATTTGGAGGCTTAAGAATGCACACTTGTTCAATGAATTTCAATGTTTGTTGAGTTCCTCCTTTGCACAGAATATGCGTAGTTTGGAGGGTCAGACGGAGCTGGTTTCTTTGTCAGGACTTGTACGACTCCACAGAACAACCGTTGTACAATCCTCGGTCCTCGGTCATCCTCGGTCATCCTCTCCTCGACTCGATCTCGACACCATCAGTGCATCCGTGCAGTGCACTGAGGCACGAGAAGAGTCACACGTGGCGAGACACCGAGCACGGCGAGCACGGCGAGCGCGGACCAGACGTCTCCAACGTCTCTTGGGCCGTCCACGCCTCGATCGAGATTTCTCAGGATATCTCAGGATTCCTCACGATCTCAATATTCCTCACCAACGGTGGTACTGCATGGCAGTGTTTTTGGTGTGGATTGGTTTGGGGATGTTTGGGGGAATTGGATATTTGGGTTTGTCTGAAAATAGGGTATATTCCCAATTATAGCCATTTAATAGGGATAATGATCAGCAAAACCATTGGGTTTAGGGGTACACTATTTTCAGACACACCCGTTTGAGAGATTCTTTTTGTGGCGATGAAGAGATACACAGTTTGGCATCGAACATCATCGAACCAGGCACGGGGGGTGACCTGTGAGGTATCCAGCGCCATGGATAGCTTGGCATATAGCCACTCGGAAGGTGGGGAAGCTGACTGCCGAAGCATACTCCATTGCGAAAGATTCAGAAATCAATAGAGATTCCATGCAGTTCCGAGCTTTGTATGGTTTGAAATGTTTGAAATATTTTGAAATCATCCTTTTTGCCTGCACCTGGTGAGGAGGCTACAGCCGCTCGCTTGAGCAGTCTGAGGTGCAGCAGCTATTTCGAAATGGTGAAAACACCACCATCAGCATGCCCGAGATCACGTGCTCTGCCAGGTTAAAAGTCCGACGCGAAAACCCGGTGTTGGACTCGGTAGTGAAAACTTATGAAAACTTGGAACAAACGCTCTCTATAGGTTTCTGAAGAAATGCAGCACCTCGTTCTTGGAGACACCAGACATCACCAGACCCAGCGCAGCGAGGTACCCCCAAGTCCGCCATTGCCCTGGATGATCAGAAAATGAAGGTCCACCAGATTGAGGGATTGCATGTGGCCAATGTGGCCAATATGGCCATAGTACCCTCTGGTAAACTAACATAGCTATGGAAATTCACCATTTTTAATGGGAAAATCCACTATAAATGGACAATTTTCAATAGCTATGTTAAATTACCAGAGGGTAGATGGAATGATTGAACCATATTGAAGCCACTGAACGGTGCGAATGGTGAGGCATTCGCATCTGCGGTGCAAGGGGCCAAGGGCCTTGGTGAGGATCCAGTTGGAGCCAGTGTGTCTGCATATAAAACACATAAAGCTCGGTTGATGGCCTCATGGCCAAAGAAAAGATTCAGAATTCAGATCACCACCATGTCAGAGATGTATAGAGTATAGACAGTATAATTAGATATGTATAGATATGTAAGATCAGCTTCAGCGATTGCCATGCAACCTGCGATGGATCGCGACCACCATGTCAGAGATGTATAGAGTATAGACAGTATAATTAGATATGTATAGATATGTAAGATCAGCTTCAGCGATTGCCATGCAACCTGCGATGGATCGCGACCAATTTCAACATATCTCAACTGCAGATGATGCAGGATGTGCTGTCAAGAGATGGTGTCCCCTTGCAGGACCTGCAGAAGGATCTTCTAGAACTTCTTCATGCTCTCCCAGGCTTTGGCAATCTTTGGCATTTGATAACCAGGATATACCATGATAATCCATGATATACCAGGATTTTGTGATCAGTCTTTTCACCCATTTTCTTCCTTTCTACCCAACACATGTTTTCAGGTTGCAAAGCCTGAGCCCCGTCCCGTCAGATGCTCAGCTGGCTAAGGCAGCGGACATACGTTCTCACCGTTGTCACCGTTGTCGCAAAACAAGCTAAAGCAAGCCTGATGATGTTGATGATGTTGCCATATATCGCCTAATATTAGACTGATATACATTGATGAATTGTAATAATCCTACAGTTGCGGATGGCGTTTACAATTTCGAGGCCCTGTGCATGTGAAGCAGACTGGTAGGATTTTGTAGGATTTGGTAGGACATGTGCCTTGGGAAGAATCCGTTGCAGCAGGCGCTTTATTGAAATTCTCAGGGTCCTCAAACCTGGACCCATAGAGCTCCCAGGAGTGTTGTGTACGACATGGACATGGTTTTGCTGTGCGCAGCATGATGTATATGTGATGTGTGTTTGTGATATCCCAAACATGTGCCAAGACTTATATAAATGAGTTTCATTATGTTTCATTCATGCTCAACACTCGGTGGGAGGCTTATCTTGGAGACAATATTCACAATCTTGTCTTCCGCTTGTACAGCTTAGATTCACTTTGCACATCTTTGCATTATCGTTGCATGATCGTTTCACACCGATTCACACCTCTTAACCCGGCACATCGGCACATAAACTCTCGCCAACAGAACGTTTGGACGAGGCAAGAGCCGAGAAAGGGACGAGACTTGCAGTACCTTGCTGTGGTTTGCTGGGACCAATCAGAACTATAACAGTTATATACTGTAACAGTACACTGTAACATACTATAACCAATCATAGAGTGAGATGAGTGAGAGTTCACAGCCACAGCTTTGGCTCTAAAATTACATGAGAGGAAGTGTTCACAGCCACATCACTGGGCGCCCCAGATTCTAGTCCAGTCGGAAACAATGTTTGCACGGATTGGAGAGAAGTAGCAACTTGTAAGACATAGATCATGTATTGACATGTATTGACATGTATTGACAACACCGGAGACATGCTCAAGATATTGTTTGGCCACTGACTGCGCTCAGACGCTCATGAGCTGGGGTCTCAGACAGAATCGGACACATTCCGTCACTGAACAGGATAGCGCACAGCCCGAACCAAAAGCTCGCATGCCCTAAGCAACACATCCTGAGATTGTCCAGCTAAGTGAGAAGTGCTTGAAGTGAACCGTGTGAATTATAATGCCAATTGTAATTGGATTCTTGCTACTTCTAGATCTCTAGATCTAGATGCCCCTCTAGATGTCTTGTCATTCGCATGGCTTGCACTGGCCGGCGTAGCATACAATATATGTCTTGGGGCGCTCGCGGCCACAGAACAGCACCGCTAAATTGTCGACTCAACTCGCCATACAGCGCACATCAAATGAAAGCGCTGCTGCACTGTGCAGACTGCAGTGCTCTGCTCTCCATCATATCCATCATAAATATTTCATAAATGCCAAGATGTTTCACCATGTTTCACCCCTCTTTTTGTGGATGCAGTCTGCAATAGTCTGCCCTAGTCATACGCTTTGCACAGATCCAGGATGTCCATCTCATGCCATTCCATTATGGGGTGTTGAAACCGTTGAAACATGTGCATAGTGTGCGATCAAACCTGCACTTTAGCCTCAAAAGGTGATGGTGAAAGTGCATCCAGGTGTGCAGTCGTTTTCTAGTGTACGTCTCCTTGCCTCCTTGCAGTCCTAGTCCTTGCTTTGTTTTTTTCCAATTGGGTTTCCTGGCCCATCCAAGTCCCAAGTCAATATCGCTAGTTTTTTCATGCATTTTGCGCTTGATGCATTTGTTTGTGCCGCAGCGCTGCAGCACGGGCAATGAATGATTCCAGCGTTCTCAGGTACCACAGGCTGAAGAAGTTCCATCAGGAGCCAATTTCATCCGGTCACAACGATCAAACATATTACGGTGTTGGAGCGGTGTTCAAACCCCTGTTGGTTGATTATAGGGGGTTATACTGCCGTTTCTGTATTTGAGATCATGATAATGAATCATAATTCATCAACAGGAAATAGTCCAATCAACAGGAAATCCATGGAAATCCTACTAACCAAGCAGACCTTTTTTCAGTTTCACAGAGTGACCCTGCTCCAGGCTAATCAGTCGTCATGATTCATCCTCCTGCCATGGGCGGTTCTTGGCTCAGGAATGCCAAATGGCTGCAGAGTTCATATGCTGCAAAGTGGTGTCAGGATTAGCATGTTGTACCATGTTGTACCTGCAGTAAAAGAACCTGCAGTAACAGAACCGGCAGCTTAGTTTGAAATAGACACTTGTGCCACAAGATTGCCTCTAATGTAGAGCTGTTGGATCAGCTGTTGTAGGTTGTATCGTCAGATATCGTCAGATTCTTCGTAAAGTTCGTCACTTTTTGCCCCCGCTGAAACCGATCATAAGGAAAAACCGCCTGGGGCGCGAGGACCTCAGCTTCGCGATCAGCTTGCCGATGCCACTTGAGATCCAAAAAGCAGCTTTGATCAGCTGATTGAATGCACACTGCAGGAGAACATTAGAGTAAAATGAGTAAACCAGCATGTAGACGTAAACGACGTAAACTCACCTATTTTTGGACGCTTCAATTTGATTCAATTTGCAAGTGGTGCCATGGCACCCAGGTCTCCCGCGAGACTGTCCATCGCGGAACAGATGACCCAGAAGAGATCCGCATGCTGAAAGAAGCTCAGGCGGGGTTGGATCAAAAGGCCATCAGCAGCTTCTGAGATGGTAAAGGAATGAACCCCTACCAATCATGTAAGGGCAATCCTACCAATCCCTGTCTTGCCGGTACAAACAGCTGCAGGGCTCTTTCAATGCGCGAGAAGAGGAACGGCTCAAGCGACTGCACGAAATGGTGGCGAGCTCAGCTGGTATGATCGCGGAATTCGCGGAATGTTGGGCTGGATGACTGGAGCTGAATCAAACCGGTGGCTTTGAGGATGCCATGGGAGGCACAAAGTGAAGATAAATCCTATGGCATCCCATGGCCACGGTGCAATGGTGCGATGTGCTAAGGACAAGAACGCTGCACAGATCTTGGAGGAGCGGCGACAACGAAAGAGCTCATTCGACCCCATGCAGGTGCGGCCGGCGCTTTAGTAATAAATTAGAGCATTTGGCGTGCATAAAGTCAGAAAAGTACATTGTTTAAACTATTTTAAACTCATAAAGTCAGAAATGTAGTTTGCACTTAGAGCATTTGTTGATGACATGAAAAATAAAGTGCAGTTTGGTACAGCATGCAGGGAATTGCATTGAGTTGAGACTTGATCTGACTTGATCTGACTTGATCATTTTTGTTTTGTTGGATTCGGGTTCTCAACGCGCATCCTGAAAACAACGGATCTCCCGTTGCAGCTGCGCATTGTGCCAGGTTTCAAAGCGGGGCGATGTGGATGTGCCTCGACTTGACGACTTGACAATTCCGATCCAGAAGTGTCCACAGCATAGAAAGAACATGGAAGTTCATAGATGTTCATAGATGTTCATAGATGTTCGACTTGCATATCAAGGGCAACATGGGCAACATGTGTAGTGTGTCCATTCCAGAGAACATGAGAAAACAATGTTGATCACCGAGACTCATCATGCAATAGTACGCCACTTTTAGCAAAATTCTTATGGGAATCGCAGAATCCGCATAATGCGGGCTTAGATTTTCAAACCTGATGCAGGCAAGATTCCGGGGAGTGATTTAAAACCATTTAAAACCTCTCGATCTGCAGGGATTTGCAGGCTTTCTTGTGGAAATTGCTGGAGCCAGGCGTTTCGGAAGCAGCAAGAGGAAGCGCTGTTAAAGATGCAGGAGATGGGAGCATCGGTCAGCGCTTGTGGATGTGCACCCATGTCCCTCCCAAGTCCCCTCCCCAGTCACCAAGTCCCCTCAAAGTAAAGCCTAAATGGCTGTATCTTTGCATAGGGATTGTTGCATGTGTGCATTCTGTTGCTACACGCCCCCATGTCCCTCCCTGGTCCCCCCTAGTTCCCGAGTCCCCTAAAAGCAGACCCTAAATGGTTGAATCATTGATAAGTAGCATGGTCCTGAAGTGGTGATGTCAATCTGGGCTCAAGTGAGTCATTTCTTTCGGCGCAAGTGAGGCTTTTCCCTTGTCAGAGTACCCATTACTGCCGCATCTGCCTCTATTTGATTTCAAGTGATTGGGAACACACAGCAGTTTGACGCAGACGTTGGACAATTCGGCGATTTTTGCCGGGGTTTGCAGCAGGAGATGAAGGAGCAGAAGCGGAACGAGAAGCGGCAAAAGAAGCTGCTGGAGAAAGGCCCCCAAAACGGACCTGGCAACATCTGGCAACATCAGTGCCAGAAGCTGGAAAGTAGGCCATGCTTAGATGATGTGTGCCATTGTGTAATAGCCTCCAGGCGAAAAGAAGCCGAAGAAAGAAAAGAAGAAGAAGAAAGGCTCTGCATGACCGTGAAGATACAGAGATGTCGTGAGGTTGCTTGCTTGATCTGCTGCAGGCAAGAAGGAAAAGAAAAAGAAAGACAAGAAGGACAAAAAGGAGAAAAAGAAGAAGAAAAAGGAGAAGAAGCTCCTCGATTGCACAAGGTATTTGCATTGACGATACTCCCCCTTCAAATCCAAGAAATCTATCAGAGGACACCGGCACGGTCAATGTTACATCATGGTGGAGATATGAAACCAAACAGTCGCCGCGCTAAAATCCAAGGAAGAAAAAGAAGAAGTCATCTTCCTCATCTTCGGATGCCTGGTGGCAAACCATCGAAGTAGGTCATGAGAATGAGATCCTTGGAGCTATGCAACATTATGCAACACAATGGACGATTTGTGAGTGTCCAAATAAGAATTTTGCTGTGTTGGACACAAGGTGAGCAAATGGTTTCTGAGGATAGCTCAGATTCATCTGACTCCAGCGACTCGAGTTCTTCGTCCTGATGACATAGCTTCGGACTCTCCATTTGTAGACACAACTTAGTCTCCAATAGACAATTTCCAACGTTAAGAGTCGCACCAAAGTGTCGATCTAGAGACTTTGCTGTAGAACAAACGGAGAAAAACATGGACAGCAGCGGCTTGTCCTCAAGAGGTGTTTGGGTTGACTACCATGTTGCCATGTAACTGTAATTCACATTAATTAACTGTAAATGTTAGATATGTTAGCACATGGTTCAACAATGTTCAACAACTGACCTGGTGAAACATCTCCGGCCATGCCAATGGCAGACTCGAGACTTCTGAAATCCGCCAAATCTTGAACATCTCGATCTGTGATATTCCAATGAGTCCAATGTCGAAAGTGTCGAAAGGGAGATGGATCCCGATGCCAGCTAGGCCAGGTAGGCAATCTATGGTGACACTGCGGCTGCGCGTAGGCTCAAGCTACCAGGTGCCCCAGAGGGAAGGGTGACGCGTGGCTCAAGATGTCGGCCACAGAAGTGAAGCTCTTTGGCAAATGGAATCTCAGCTGCACTGCGTTTTACTGCGTGGATATGCTTGTAGAAAGGGTTTATCCTAGATGTCCAAAGCTGGAAACACAAGGCCAAGAGTGCAATAGTATTAAGAGTAGAGACACAGCACCTCAAATGATACCAATCGCGGCTGAATACTGCTTGGACCCTTACTCTTCCCTACATGCATTGAATCGAAGGACGTATGAGGATGTGATGCTGTCGGACTTGAGTTTGGTGGACTACATCGCCGTGAAGGGAACCGCTCAGCTGTTCCTTCCTCACACCCAGGGCCGATACCAGATGCGACGCTTCCGAAAGGCTTTGTGCCCCATCGTGGAGCGACTGGTGTGCTCCATTATGATGCACGGCCGCAACAACGGCAAGAAGCTCATGGCAGTGCGCATTGTGAAGCACGCCTTCGAAATCATCCATTTGCTGACTGACAAGAACCCCATCCAAGTGTTCGTGGATGCTGTGAAGAACGGAGGCCCTCGTGAAGACTCCACCCGAGTAGGCTCTGCCGGTGTGGTGCGCCGTCAGGCGGTGGATGTGTCGCCACTGCGCCGAGTGAATCAAGCCATCTACCTGATTTGCACCGGTGCACGAAACAGTGCCTTCCGAAACATCAAGTCCATCTCCGAGTGCCTTGCGGATGAGATCATGAATTGCGCAAAGGAGTCTTCCAACAGCTACGCCATCAAGATACTTGTCTTATCTTGTCTTAAACTCTCCATTTCATTCTGAAGAACCTTCAAGATGTCCTCAGTGATGTTTCCCAGGGGGACAAGGAAAGCACAAGATTCATGTTTCAGATGAGACCAGTGCGCGTGGAATTAATAAGCCGTAGGATCGGACCTTGAAAAAGAACTTAGAAGATCTTAGAAGATCTTAGAAGCGGATGTGCTCGGATTTGCTGTGTAACATGT
>Ga0126342_10000863_pt1 | contig 38030 bp, 34 predicted proteins | sample Cyp1metagenome_FD_92528 | JGI IMG/M metagenome (GOLD analysis project Ga0126342, IMG submission 92528) | Coral microbial communities from Lord Howe Island, Old Settlement Bay, Australia - Cyphastrea 1 metagenome | ecosystem: Host-associated > Invertebrates > Cnidaria > Coral ... | reverse complement strand
CTGAAGTCATGGAAGGGTTGTTATTCACAAAGTAGATGGACCTTTTTTTTGGAGAGGTTTTGAATGAAAAAAATCGCTCCTCGCTGTGACGAAATAGTCATTTTCATCATTTTCGTACGCCGGCAACGCTTCCGCGTTGTTTGTGCTGAGGCATTTCATGCGTCCCAAGATGCTTGGGGACTGCAAGGTGGGCCACATCGCCAATTTTGTGGCTTCTTTTGGGTTTCGTGACACAGGGGGGCTGCTGGCATATTTCTTTCGCATGTACGGACACCTTCACTTCACTGACCTTGGAGTGCTGCGAGCTACAAAATTGGGACCTGCGCACAGAATCCTTTCTTCCTACTTTCCATTGAATTCGCACTTTCCATGTTTTTCCATGTAGTCATGCATGACGCCGACATTGCATGGTTGTTCAAAGTGCGTGTTGCCCAAGCACAATATAGTCGATGTCACTGCACCATACTGCACCTATCATTCCTGAATGACTTCACCCCATCCATGCCACTTCATCAAGCCTCCCCCTTGCACTTTCGATGCAATTCATTTGCTTTGCACACGCTTGAAGCCAACAATGAGTTTGTGGTGTTCCAATGATTCCAATGATTCCAATGGCTGACATCAGTGGATGGCAACAGAACTCACCACACCAGGTCCGCCAGGTGCGGTTCCTCTCTCCGCAGTTCCTCAGCTTGCCAGACCAGAAGCGTGTGGAGCTCAGCTCCAGGTGTTGAGATGTGGCATACTGGGGTGAAATGAGTGAAATGATGAAACACGGCGCAAAACACAGATGAGATATTTGGAAATCAAAAGCCTCAAAGGCATTTCAGATATATAGTTGTTAACAAGTCCTGACATGAAAGACAAAAAGCAGGGCTGTATTTTGGAGCTATAGTAGCGCATGTTGCGTGTATGATCTATATAACTTCCGCGGGAATGAGCACTGCAGTTTGCGCGCGATGAACTGAATCAAAGCAGATCAAAGCAGAATTTGAGCATGTCCACTGGAATCTTCTGGAATCTAACTGAATCTGCTTGACATTTGCTTAAATCTACTTGACACAGATGAAGTTTGGGTAAAAAGTGCGCTGTGGCAGGTGGCGTTTCGACGGACCTTGCCAGCGTAGGTAAGTTTGACACTCGACAGGAAAGTGACAGATCAAGGGCAGCCCCTTGGGCCCAAAATGGGCCTTTGCTAATGAGATCTAATGAGAATGCACTGCAAAATGAGCAGAGCATCATAGAACATCAAAGATCAGTTTGCCTCGGGATGGACAGGCCCGCTTAGCTTGAATACTGACAGCGAGAAAAATCGAGAAAAGCCCTTTAGTGCTGAACTTGTTCAGTCACCGCTGCAAAGTTCTGATTCTGACAACTTGAAATGCCTGTTTTTCACGCCGCTTTGGTTTCAAGCATCGGGCCGTGGGCCGTGGTGTTGCCTGGCATCTACATCCGGGCAGCATCGCTGCAGGATGGTCCTGTCCTCATATTTGCCACACCAATTCATGGGACATCACTGGACATCATTGGTGAACTTAAGGCGCGCTTGGGTGTCCTCGGTCTCCTGGTTTGCGCCCTGGATGGTGACAGATGCTATCTGTCACTATAAAACGAGACATTCTTATCCTTTACAATAACTAGAAAAGGCCTACCCAAGAACAGAAAGCTTCTGCACATGGACTGCAAGAGGCTGCTGCTGCCAGTGTGCTACTGGTCAGCTGGATCAGTTCAGACCTCAACTGGGTGAGGGTTTTGCGTCTTAGAGAGCAGTTTCCGCAGTTTTCCATGAAATTTGAGGGTTGATTCACTGTCATGATAGCGCAGGTGTGCAGCCAACGACTCAGTTTCCCTCTGGGGAATAGAAAAACAACATGCATTTGGATCTGACACATTTTTGGCCAGTTCTATGCTTCTTTTAGTTCTCCTCTCCACTTTTGGCTTTGGTTGAGTAGTGATTCAGTCCTCAACAGCTAGAAATGGCTGTCCTTTTGGATCTTGGTCTACAAGGAGCAATGTCTTCCAAACCACGACCCAGTCATGATCTGGGCTTCAAACGCACCACATCAATTTTGTCCGACACACGCGGTCACAGGTCTCGAAGGTTCCTCGTTGACTTGTTTTGACTTGTGTTGATTTGTTGTCGTATGTTTCGCCACATGAGACAAATCTCTGAGTTTTTCTAGATCCTTCAAGATGCTTCTTGTCACTTTGGGCCTCGGCTCCCTCGGCTCTGGAGCCTGAATTTCCGTCCATTGAGGCCATCGGGTTCAGCCTTCGTGCTGTCGGCACCACGAGCGGCTTTGCCCACACCTCACTGCCAACCCGTCAAGACATGTGAAGCTACACACAAAACGCATGAGCGCAAGATGTAACACAGGATGTCATGTAAAACCCACAGGATGTCATCTAGTGAAATAGTGTGGGTTGAAGCCAAGGCCATCCAAGCTTACAGCACAACCACTGGTCAAGCAGGCTCCAGCTTGGCAAGTATTTGAACTGAATGACTGTCTGACTGGCTACTATGAATCTATTTGTATAATTGATTCTTCCCTCCTTGCACAGGTCCTTTGCATTGCGCTGCAACCACGATCTAAAAAAAGTAAATGTATGTATATATATAAATATCTACATACACACCGTAATTAACTAATGCTTGCCGCTGATATTCGTGTAGCTATCAATTTCCAGCAGCATACCATCTCATCATATATACTTTGCAGCCCACGGATATTCACCTCCACAGATGGGTTTCTGTTTATGCACTTTGCAACAACTTGCTACAAGCAAAACGAGGGTGTTCCCCCAGTACCCCATCATTTTTTCATATTTTTTCTATACATGGGTACACAACAAACATGTGTGCAATCATGGTGAGACATGTTCTAGTAAGGTAAGTTCGAATTGAACTTTGTGCTCAGCAGAGTGAAGAAATAACTCAAGATCGTTCTAGGACTTCCGGTGGACTGCAAACCGAGCCCAAACTTTTTCTTAAGCCGCAAAGAGTGCTGCCACAGAATTGTGAGGGCTTCCAAAACCCTCGTGCCGTTCGTGCCCTGGGAATCTTCAAGAGATGCGACCTGTGCATGTATCATGTAATATTGTTGTTACATTTGTTACATGTCTTGAGAAATTGCCGTACCAGATTTCTGTGAAGACTATGCAATGAGGTGGCATGACTGCATGACTTTTATGAATGTAGGCTGTGCCGATTCAGACAAACGCAAAAGACTACACAGCTAAGGCCTTCAACAACGGGGCGAGCTCTTTAGCTTTCTTTGGGCTGTGTTCAGAACTTACTTACTCTGTCGCAGATTGTATTTCAAAATTTGCATTTTTTCAGCCGTGATGGAAGATCTCGCAGCGGTTGGGAAAAATCCGCAAGAGACACCGCCAACTTTGGCGCTTGAAGCAGGTGCTGCCTGTGGTGTATCAATTCTATCAAGAGTCACCTGTGAAGCAAATGCTGGAAGCCATTCCCTTAGCTTCCACGGTTCCGTGGTTTTGCGGCTGAAGCTGGTTGATCTGTGAAGTCCTGTACTTGCCGTGCTCTTTGTCGCCCAGGCCGAAAGCCAGGAAGACCAACGGATTGGAACCACCCACGACTTGGATATCGCATCAAAGGCATGGGTTTGATTGAATTTGACACCCATCATTCATCCACATTAAGAATTATTAAGATACATTAAGGCTATAATGTGTGTATATATAACTATATAACTATATAAATAAACAAATAGAATAAATAAACAAATGAGTAAATAAATATAATCTTCGCTGGGAGTTTGTTCTCAAATTACTGCGATAGCCTTGTGGGATTTTGTTTGTGCTTTGAGGCGCTCCTGGCTGGAACGGTTCTCCCCACACCTACACGGAGCCCATCAGGTGGTACCAAGCTTAGAGGCTTAGAAGAAACTTCTGCAGAGGAAATTCATGCAGGAGTCACACCTTAAACAGTAATGGGGCACTCTGGTTGCTTCTTCCAAGAAACTTGAATTTATAGTGCGGGGATAGGGGTGGGTGCTTAAAACGACTTTTGATTGATCTCGTGTTGCTTGAGTCACGTGAGATTGAGATTCTTGTCTTTGTGCTTCTGGTGATAGTTTGGCACACTGAGGGTTCACCGTTTTCGCCGCAGAATTCATATTCGCCGAAAGGCTGGAAAGCTTGTGCAGCAGCAAGGAATCACAGCCGTGTTTTGTGGAGATTTGCAGGTTGAGGGCACTTCTGTGCGGCCGAGACTAGCAGTCTTTCGATCTCGCATGCACATGCAGCTGCCTTTGAGCGAAAGATTGTCAGTTTGGAGGTCATGCAAACTCTTTGGATATCTTTGGCATTTTTCAGAGATTTGGATGTCACCACCAGTCTCGGAAATTCAGACTTGCAATATCTTGCGATACCAAAGGCATGCTTTGGTCGTGGATGACACAGTCGGAACGGGTCTTACTATGGTCCACGTCCTGCCCTTGGTGCAACCATTCATGCCAACTAAACGAGAGTCTGGACAATGTGCTCAACGGAGTTTCACTTCTAAGGTAACCTCCAAGCAAGCTGGATCGCTAGAGAAGATTCGATCCAAACAGGGCAGCAATCTTAGCTGTGCCTGTGTAAAACAGGGTCAAAGTATGCCCGACGGAGCAAGTCAAAGTCAAAGTGGTCTTGCAATGCACAAGTCGTTTGTGAGTGGTCCACGAGGTTGTGAGAAAGGAGATGAGAAGACCTGGTCTACTGAAGCAGCTGAAATCGTAGGCTCTGTTCAGTTCTGCTGGTCGTACGCTTTGTGGAATTGTCTTCCAGCAGTACGATTGTACATTGAACCGTCAGCGGCTGACAGGTGAAGAAATCGCAAAGCAGTGCAAAAGCCTCAGAGAAAAAGCGTGTGAGCAACTTCCAACTCATGTAGTAGTGGCCCCACTTCTCAGACACCTCTTTCAGCTACCTTGTACTCAATTGCCAATACTCATTTAAGATAATTGAAGGTATGCAATAACATATTATATTGTGATATGATCATGAACACCTAATTATTAATAGCTATTTCATTGTATTTTCGTTAATGTGCAAGGACCTCAGCTCTGTAGAAGCTGACAGGGATCCGGGCAAGTATTGCAAGTATTGGGAAGACTAGGAACACCTGTGAGCTCTCAAAGGAGTTTGCTCTGCATGGCTATGTGGCAAGGTAGAGAATTCAATTCCCACAAATAAAGGCTTCAATTGACACTAAACCATTTATGAACTGGTATAGTATAATATTCATTAATATTCTACAATAATCTATGATGCCGTTGTGAAGCATTTACTAGCAAATTGGCCGGCACATGCAGGCCTCGAGAAGGGCATCACCATGGTGGTTTTCGACCGTGGAGGCTTCCGCTATGAGGGCCGCGTGAAGGCACGAACATCTCACTTTGTGGAGAAGACATGAGAAGACTATATGTGTTTTGAATTGTCTTGAAACATGGGCCAAATTTTCATGCGCCAATGTTTGGCTCTGCTCGAAGGCTCTTGCAGAAGCAGCTCGCACTGGTGGTCTTCAGTGGACAATCTCAGACATGATTTTTTCTGACGGACATGTTAGCCATGTTCCATTCTAGGACTTCGGAGTCTCTGCGAGTATTGGCAACATGGGCACAGCTCTGAGGTTCTGAGGTAGTCGAGAAGAAGCTAGCTCTTGCAGAAAAATGTTTGGCCAACCATCTGCGTGGGATAACGATGCGGAGAAGGACAGCAATGACGATGATGAGATGACCATGATGACAATGATGTCAATGAGGAGTGGGACCTTGATTACCACAAAGCTGATGCAACATCGCAGCAAGAATGGGAAATGCGAAATGCCCTGAGATTTAGAATTCGGTGCAGCTGTGAAACTTGCACTGCTGCAGCCTTTCTGTGAGCAGATCACCAAGAACAACCAGCCTGAATTCATTGTGCACAAAGAACTGAAGCACGTTATGTAGCCTTAACAGGCATTGGAGTCTTGTTGGTTCAATGTTCTCTGAGATCAACAGAAACTATCATGGCAAATGCAGTCCTACTGGTTGAAACTGAGTCCTACGATCAATTGGTAAGAAATTCATTTCGAATTGAATGCACCTGGTATCCTCAGCATTCCTTGACTCCGTTGACATTTTGGTACTTTCACATAAGCAGAGCTTGAATGAGCCGTGTACTCCAAGCTGGCGAAAATGGCTGCTTCGGAAGGCAGAGGGCAGACTCATTAATGAACATTCTGCATGTCTGGGTTAATTAGCATGCTGCAGTGGAGGCCTTAAGTGACACAAGGGAGTCTAGCCGAAGCGGATTACAGGCTTCCTGGATCTGGAAGAAGAGCCCGAGGACAAAGCATGAAATGAAGCGCATAAACCCGCTGTTGCTTGGACATGCTTTGTCATTCGGACCTGACCCCAATTTAAAGCTCAAAAGCTTGGAGCGAGGGTTTTTGTCTCGGCAGGAAGATTTGGAGGAGCTTGGGTCTCTGATCTCCTTTGCGAATTTGGAACATGTGGTTAAGCTTGCGCCTGAGAGTTCTTAGTTTTGTTTTTCTCGCCTTGTTGGACCTTCATTTTTTGGGAGGCGTTCGGGAGTGGCATTCTTTCTGCTTTGTTGCTAAGCAGGTCAGATCATGCCAGTTTCTGTCACTTAAAGATCAAGACTGTTACATTTGAGGCACATCATTCGAAAATTCAAGTCGCTGGAGTCTTCAGCTTGGTTTTCTTGGACTGCTTGTACTGGCACTTCGCAGTGCACGATGCAGCTGTGTGGAGCTGAGAAACCTGCAAGTTCAAACTGTATCCACAGAGTGCCAAGGGCTTACAACGAGAGCAATGATGCAGTGATCAAGAGCCTAAAAGGTGAACTTGAGGTGGGACTGCTCTGGTCTGTTTGAGTGCTGGTTCACCTTCTCCCCAGACAAAGAACTGATTGGAGTTTGTCACCCTCTTTCCACTTGTTCCCTGGCTACATCCTGTCGCCAGTGATCTCTCAAAAGTGTCCATCAGAGAGTTGAACAAACAATACATTTTGCACATTTTGCACATTTGATTTTTTTGGCACTGTAATCCTTTCTCGACTTCTCGTGGATCCTTGGCAGCTTCGAGCCACCATTGTCGGACTGGACGAGGCGGATGAGACATGAGACCTCTTGCGGTTTCTGAGTCGGTGCATTTGTCGTGAGATTGTGAACTGACGAGCCCCTCACTGTAGGCGGTCACAGAATTGTCTCAGCGAATTGAAGGGCAGCAGGAAGGAATACAAAGTGCAAAGGTGCGCGCCTCACAGCAAATAAAGGATAGACTGTACGTTACATAGATATCCTCGTTATTCCTAGTCATTTGGGAAGGGCAGAACTTTGCTCTGCCTACTGTGTTGGAACCCAGCAAGCAGCACTTCGGAAAAATAGGTCAGCAATGCTTGAGATGTGAGATGATTCTGCAGGAAAATATCACGCTATGTGAAGAATCAATAGACCGGCTGAAGGCACGATTTGCGGACTTGACTTTGCAGATTTCGCAGCACTTCAACAGTTCCAGATTCACTTGACCTCCTTTGCAGGGCAGCCAGACTCAGTTGGAGAAGAAGCTTGACACAGTGGTCAAGGCACAGACGCTTCATGCAGTTGCAACTTACCTGGAGTTCCCCTTATTTGTCCTGGCTCTTCCAAAAGATCTTTGCGGGATTCTCTGGCCTAGAACAACTCCTTCGCTTGTGGTTTCTGCAGAACTTCTGCCTCCCAATGCCTTCTAAAACTCTTACATAATCTCTAGGCTATAGCAATCTTAAATCTACTTAAATCCACATTTCTATCCACTTAGATCTTTTGCTTCGTAAAGTCCATTGGCGCTGCTTCACATCTAGGAGAAGGCTGTGCAAGACAGACTGATTCGCGAGACGCAAGATGCTCTCCTGGACAAAGTGTCTTTGGCGGAGCTCAATATGTTCGAGGTACGGGACACAGTGGGAAGTTGAAGTTTGGTGAGCTCAATAGGTTAGCCACAGTGTTGTTGTGGGCATTTCATGGATTGCCACAGTTCTCTGCTTCACCATGTTTCACCAATTTCAGGCCAAATTTGCGGGATACACCACAAAGTTGGAACACCAGCAAATTTTGAACGCCCTGAGGCTTGATTTTGCTTCAGTTTTGCTGTGCTTGTGTCATGGTCTGTCATTGTCTCTCTTCATTCAGCGTAGTGAACTCCTTGTTCGCAGTGACTACGCAACTATCGACGTTGCCGAACGGATCGCGGAGAATATGAAGGCCTCGACATCTTTTGCATCCACTTGCCCCAGCCCACGTTTTCTCCATTTGTTTCTCCATTTGTTTCCATGATTTCCACTGTTTTCCACCGTTTTCCACCGTTTTCCACCGTTTTCCAATGTTTTTCAATGGTTTCCAATGTTTTCCAATGTTTTCCAATGTTTTCCAATGCTTTCCAGGGGTTCTGTGGATTCGAGACATTTTGGGACAGACGACAGACTGGGACAGCGCTGTTTGTCTCGAGATCCTCGAGGTGCTCTCGACTCGCTTTGACGACTACACCCGGACAGCCAAGCTCGAGCAGCAGCTCCAGGCACCGCTATGGACATCATACAACATTAGTTTTGCTATAGTTATATAATCGATGTCAATATTTTAATTACATAATATTACAATATCATCATGATATTACATACATATGACATACATATCAATGGACTGTACATGGTAGTTTATAATCGACATAATACATACACGGCTTAGATTATATACACACATTATATGAGTATAGATAGTATGCGAAATTTATCGATTTCACGATTTCACGATTTCACTTGGGACAAGCCAGTAAGCCGATGTCACTGATATCATTGTTACGTGCCTTCAAAGAAACACAGCTTTCGCAGGAAGTCCGCGACTGGGTCGGCGACGAACTTCAGAATTATGCCAAAGTTGCTCAGACCACGACGCGGGTGCGTGACTTACAATGTGACTTGACTTGCGATGTGACTTACGGTGACATGGAAGACTGCAATTGCGCAACAAGTAGATGGCGAGCCGGTGGCTTGGCCACAGTGCACACCACTTTAAGCCGGTCTTGTTGGAGAAGCTGCTTGCTATGGTTGGATCACTTGTGGCTCTGTACTGTGACACTTCTTCAGATCGAAGAGCTCGCTGTAAACATCAAAGAGCAGTCCCAACTGCGTGGCTGGTATGTTTGATAGTGCAAACACATCTATTACCATCTATATATTCGTGTTTGCGCTGCCTATACAGTTTCAATTTCTTGCCATATGCTTTCCTGTGCCCGGACTGGTTTTGTTGTTTTCAGTTTTGTCTTCTGATCACGGATACTCCAAGCTTGCCAGGTTCGACAGCGTCTATGCAACGAACAACGACCAGCTAAGAGGCCGGGTGTTGAAACTGCTTCAACGTTTGACGAAGAAAACTTTCCACTCAGCCACATTTGTGAGCGGTCTTACAAGTTGTGTATTACTGTATTACTGTATCTATTTCAAAAGTTTTTCGTCCTCGCAGCCTGCGCATCTTGGAGCTCTCCTGAGGCTTGTCGGATCGCCTCACATCGATGTACTCTGAATTGGCTAATGATTTGCAGCAGCGAGCTCCGTCCTCAACGCTGATCTTCCTGTGGATCCGGTCTTACTATCCGTACTATTCAAAGCATGTCTATTGCACGAACAGAAGAGGCACTTTAGAGTCTTAGACGAACTTAGAGGTGATGATCACACTAAAATCAGACTAAAGTGCAGGTGATTTCAGACCTTTCTGATCTGAGGCGATGTACGATGACTTGCAAGAGACGAAGAACAGTCTGAAGACCGCTGCCCAGTTTTAGATTGGAAGAGTGTTTCGCTGCACACTGCAGAACATCTCAGTAGGCCCAGGCGAAAGGTTGAAAGATTTCAATGCTCCATACAGTCTATACAGCTTATATCAGCTTATGCAGAATTTGATGTTTGGAAGCTGGCAGGAAATATGCACTCCGTGCAGAGACAGATGCATTTCAGCAGGCAAGAGACAAGAGACTGCTCAACACCAGAATTGAACGAACATGAATTGAACATGACCGATTTGCACGGATTTCGAGGAGTGGATCGGACATCTGCAAGCCTTGCCCAAGGGCTTCCATCCTGGCAGGACTGTGTGCCCAAGCTGAAATTCTGTGTGGATTCCATCCAAGCCTTTGACGAGCGCTTGAGGGCGCAGGACAGAGCTGGGGCAGAAGGTTCCAAGTGGCGATTCAGACACGACTCTGTGAGAACAATCCACACCTCCTGCTTTGATTGGATTTATAATAGTTGGAAGAATTCCAAAGGATATTGTCATGCGTGGCAAGCGCGGGAAGGGGTTTTCTGGAGACCATTTGCATTGGCACAGGTTTGAAGGTAGAGTTACAAAGCCATTTATCGAGACTGCAAGGACGATGCTATCCAACGCGTGGATGAAGTGCTCCTTGATAAGGCCTGACTATGCAAGACATGGAAAGACGCAAGTATGCTATGCTTGAAGTTGCCTAGTGTGTCGTGGGAAACATCATTGCCTTTGCCACTCCAGAGGTTTTTAATTTTAATGTCCCTTTTCAGCGGGAACTGGAGACGACAAGAGCGGCTAAGAGGCTGGAAAGTACGACATCGTCATCATAAACTCCAAGATCGAGCAGTGTGTTCAAAAGGACGGGTGTGAAGTTTGCTAGATGCGTTGCCGAAAGCTTGGAGGCGCAAGTGCTGTATTATTTGCAAGGAAGCTGCAATGAAAGAATTTCATACGCTCTATGACAAGCTCGATCGATTCAACAAGAGGCTTGTTTCTCAGGACAAGTAGTTGACACTATGTGCTTTTGACAGTTTTCTAATTCACAATTCCACAATTCCACAATTCCACAATGCTCTCTGGCTTCAGGTTCGAGGACTACGTAGAGCAGGAAAGCAAGCGATTAGACGACTTCCGACCTCCAGACTACGGGCCCAAATTTGAGGAGTTCGCAAAAACAAATTGACCAAAGACCATGAATCGCACGCATCAATTGCCGAACTGCGTTTGTGTGCAACTGGGGCAGCTCAATGCACGTTATCCAGGAACTTAATCAGAAAGTTGCCCTGAAGGCTGACAAAGTGAGGGCCCCTGACGTCGTACTTCGGGTTCTGCAGAGGGTGTCAAAATTAGAAAAATCACTCCTTAACAGCGTTTTTGAGCCTGCTATATAATTTGCTGATACAGCAAATACATGTAGATACACCATTTAAGCAAAGATCTGCCGAGTACGCATCAATGGCCCGAGGCGGACTTGGTGGAAATGTACCAGTTGAAGGCCTTGTCGCTATTGGGTCTTGCTCTCCAGAGCCTTACTAACCTTTGTTTCCGTCTTACTGGTTGGCAGCGATGGATATCGTTGATCCTTGGATTTCTGCAAGGCCAATCGGATAGATGCAGACGAGCTGGCCAAGCTTCAGGACGCTGTAGCCGCGGAGGGATAGCAAAACTTCATGTTGCTTCAACATCTTAAACCACAATAAAGCACATCTGTAGCTGATTTGAAGCACAACCGGAACAGTGTAATGATAATGCTACCTATACAATGCCCTTTGCAGATGCGGGGAGAGAAGCATCGCAAGGATACGATTCACAGACAGCTCGAGTATCTTTCAGTGACGACCTTCGGACTTTGTAAGTTGTGCCTTGCAGAGGTGCTCTGACAGTCGATGTCAATGTGCTTTGATGTCCTTTCATGTGCTCGTTTTGAACTGGATTTGGTTGATTTCCTTTGATCCAAAACGATGACTTCTCAAATACAGGAGCTTTTCAGATTATGTTATATATATAATTATATATATAATATATATATATGTAGATATGCACTTATGGTTTGGTTCAAACAGGTCAAGCAGGGTGAATCAAAGACCTTGCGAATGCAGCAGCGCACTCAAGCTCGGGAGCCCAGCTTCTGCTTGTGGGTCAGGTCACGGACCAAAGCTTAGGCGGCCTTTCATGTCTTTTCCAGGTTGAGATAAGACTCTTGGGGAGCAAACGCAGCCCTGCACCCCGCCCAAATCATCCTGCTGTGTCCTTTTTGGTCGATGTCGTTTGATTTCAAGGTGCTCATGCAGAGTGAGGAGCGGGCTGAGCGGGCTGACTTCACTGTGGTTGGATTCCTTTGATTTGAACTGACGGACCGAACGAGTTGGAATGGACTTGGAAACGCAAAAAAAATGTCAAGACATGACAAGACTAGACTGCCTGGAGCCCAATTATGAAGCAAACCACGTTCACCACAGGAGTGTGTTGCTTCAAATTAGGCTTTCATCATTGGTTTCAGTTGTTGCAGGCTTTATGGCACTGGATCTTGCATAACGAACCGCCGCCGAATCTGGATACATTAAGACCGCCTCCGCTTCGAGCAGTCATGTGCTTACAACATCTTACAACCGAACCTTCCTTGGAATCTGGAAACGTGGTGAAACACAGTGAAACATGGTGAACCACCCGACATCTCTCCTCTGATTGAATCATATTGAATCTGATGTGTGAGGGCAACGATGGCAACAGCAATGTGGATACTGTCAAAGCTGAGCACATCGACAGACAGAAGCGAACCATGGATGATCACAAGAGGCTGGAATAGTTATGTGAAAAGCTGTTTGTTCCCTTTGGCTCACAAGCCATTGCCATTTTGATTTTGCTGAGTTGCAGGAATCAGCTTGAGCGCAAGCTTGGCATGTCGTCATAGCCCTGTGGATGTCCATCTCAAAAAAGCAAACAATAGTAACAATAGAATACAATAGACTCACACATTTTTCATTTTCTTGTATCCAGATGATAATGAGCTTTTCTTGAACGCATTCTAGGATGATTTGCTTCGTTTCACAGCTTGGCAGAAATATTCACAAGCTGTCCGTGGGTGTAATATGCACCCTGGGATTTTCCCGACGGGCAATCGCCTTGTAATGCTTTTGCACATGTGAAAAAGCCACGAGTCTGAAGCAGTGACTGTGCAGCATTGGCATTGAGCATCTTTGCATCCCAGCTTGAAGGAATTCTGCTTTCAAGTGTGCCAAAGCTGCCAAAGCTCTTGAGAATAGAAAGACCCAAGCTGCTACTTACAAGCCCAATATCGAGTCAAGAGTCACGCCCTCGATTAAAGTAAGAGGTCTGGTCTGGCAGTGATGTAGCTCGCTTTGTGGACGCCTATACTACCCTGGCATTACTGATCTAAAGTGTTACAACTGTAAATTTCAGACTTTTGGTTTGATTCCTAGTATGAGCACAGCGTACTACGGGCGCGCAGTCCCGCTTGCCTTGCGAAGATTTGCCAGATTCTCGGAAAGCAATTCCATACCTGTCAGGTTTTCTTCTCAAGCTGCAACTAGTTCAATTCACATGTGAGTTCCAGTTGCAGCAGGCGAAGCTGCCATGTCGCTTGCACAGTCCAAGCAGGCTGAGAGCAACAGTGACAGCCTCGAACGGACAGGCTGGACAGGTTTGGCATGCAGAGAATACATTTTTTCGATCTTCCTAGTTTTGTCTTCATTTTGTCTTTGCCAAGGATTTGTTACTTCCAGATGGACTTCCGACAGGCAGGACTTGTCTTCAAAGCACTGTGACCCTTGTTTTCCTTTAAACAAAACAGCTATGCATCTATTTGATCAAGGTGTGCACGTTGTGATGCTCATGACAAGACGGAAGCACATTGAGCATGCAGATTCTTGGCTAGGCGACAGTCCTTGTTTTTTTTGGGAAGGGCGGAGACTTCAAAGCATGGCCTGAGATAAGCACGAGTGGACGAGTAAATCTCATTTTTTCTGCATACATAGATGCACTCATTTCATCGTCTTTCTTCATCTTGCATATTGAGCATTATTTTGAGCGTGAAAGGGTCCATAAGATCAAGAATGCAGCAAAAGTGTCATTGGCTGTCATCAGCAATTTTCTTTGGATCCCAGTGCTGTATGTACGTATGATCATCCAAGCAATGCTGATCCAGTACAGTATTGGCCTGTGTCCACAATACTCTCATCCTGGAAGCCTGTACAAGCACCAACCTTTCATATTCCCTTTCATGGGTTTTATATGGTTTTATTATATTGTTGTCAAGCTTCTTTTCCTTTTGACTTTTGACCATGGATCCATCAGCAGGCATACCGGGAGTCACACATTGCAATGCAATCCAAGCAGCACATGGCAAGAGGACAGAGCGTTTTTTTTCTTTTGACACTATTGGACGCGAACTAGCGGAGGCACTCCTCGAATGACCCTGGAGCAGTCGAAAGCGATGAAGTAAGATCACTACATACTACCCCCCAGCATGCTTAGTGGCTTTGTAAGTGTTGGTGTAGTGTAGTTCTTTTGATTTCTCTCAGACTCACACCTGCAGCTTCACAAGTTCATGTGCTCTCGCAAGAACATCGTTCAATATCCCTACACGTATTTCAATAGAGTTTCTGGGAATGGGAAGACTCATTCTACCCGTCTACCACCTTTTCCCAAGCAAACTCTAACACCACCAACCGTCTCCCAGCATCAAATCTTTGCCAGGCGTTCGGTCAGCCTGTGAGCGTCTGCTGGCAGAGAGGGGAATTGCGTTGAAGGTGCCAGTTGCGTCCAGTTGCAAGATCTTTGCAAATGGTAAGGCGAACCACTGCTTCAAGACTTTGAACTTCTGCAGGGGGAGATGCAAATGTACATATGCTGCTTACTACCTCGGCAACTTGGTAGATACAGTACATGTTTTTTTTGCAATTTGCAACATTATTCGCTTTATTTATCTTGATTTTGCAATCATGTTGCAACAATCATTTACTGTTTTCTGAGAATGGGAGGTTTGACTTGCTTCTGTGGGGGCATGCCAAGGTTTTGGCCTCTCAGATTGATTTGGCGCTACCGCATGCGCCTGGGAGCCCAGAAAGAACAGAAACGGCACCAGCTCTCCTGGCAGGTGCCATATGGGCCAGAGATGGCCAGAGGTCGTTCTGAACCAATGCAGACTTGCTTTTGACCGAGGACATTGGATGAAGTTGCTCCAAGAAGAGGAGCACACGCAGGTCAGCCTTTTTAAAAGCATTAACTAAGCTGCTTTAAGCAGTGGGCATCTTGGTTAGCCACCATGCTAGGTCCACATTTTGTCATGCACGACATGGGCGAGTGTTTTTTTTGGCAAAATGTACTGAGCTCAGATCTAGACACCGAGACACCGGGGACATCACATGGACCTGGCCTGTTGATTGCTCTTTCAGGTGCTGTCCCTACCTGGCTGCCGAGGCAAATTCACAATGATGGAAGAGCTCACACTATGGTAGTGCAATGCTTAGCATGGCCTGCTCAAATCAGACTTGATGCAACAGTCCTGCAAAAGTTTCTTGCTGCAGATCCGAAATGATGGTGAGATTCTGTGGGCCTTTGACTCAGCAACATGTATTAAGCTGGAAGCGCCGCTGTTGAGATTTGAGCCTTGTCCCAGAAAATTTTGGCCACCACTGCAGGCTGGACATGATCGATTTCAGGAGAAGTTTCAAGAAAGGGTAAGGGCCTTGGAAGAAATGGGACTGTCGGCTCCAACGACTCCATTGTGGTCCGAGGAAATGGTGAACGTCTTTAAGGAAGAGTCTCAGCAAGGAGCTCAGCTGTCATGGCAACAGCAGAAGAGCACGACAATTGGGGATCGAGCTCCAGATTTTGCTGAAGACAACCAGTTGTGTTCACTACAGAGCTCCTTGCACTGGACATTACCTCAGGCTTCGTGAAGAAGCAAAGCTGCTTGAAGGCGGCGGCATGGAAGCCATAGACTCTCCCAAGGAGCGAGCGGAGCAAACGGCACCACCTGCCAACCTGCCCATGCTTTCTATATGTTCTCTTCTTAGTCTTGGTTTTCATTTGCTAGGAGTCCGATCCTTTGAGGGAAAGCGAAGACGTGTCGAGTCCAAAATGATATTTTTGCGGCTTTTGTGCTTCTTCCCAGTTTCCCAGGAGATTTTTGCAGAGATTTGGCAGCATGAATCAGAACTTCAACGCATTGCCCGCCTTTACTTGCATCACACTGTCGTTTTCGGATCAGCAGGGGTGCTTGCTCACTCCATGACTAGATTGATATGGAGATGGCGCTGAATGGGCGTGCTCACAAGCAACACTGATTGCCCGGTGCCAACGCTATACTAAAGGAAACTTGTGGCAGTGTTGGTTGGCTGCTGAACTAGTTCCACAAATAAAGAGCTAACCAAGTTCTCTGAAGTTGAAAATGCTGGAATGACCACACAGATTGCAGTTTGTTTGGGACCTTGTCTTCCGCCTGAAGTGTATCAATCACCAAAGTACATCAACGTTTACGTTCTCAGATGTTGGACAAGTCACATAATAATCTTAATTCATAGTGATGTGCATGATAGTTTAGAATATGGGAGCCAGTGCAACTGTATCTACGGGAGTTTATCGGCAAAATTCATGGGATGCCATTCCTGTGTGGAACCGGCTCCTGCCAGGCCTGCATTGGATAGGATCGGGTAGAATCTGATCGTTGTGACGTAAGGTTTTGCTTTGCATTGAAACAGCTCTGATCGCCAGATTGGCATGGCGTTTACGAGCTGCAGCTGACAGATGCAATCTGCTGGAGGCCAGATCTGTGATGAGCATTGTGACAAGCTGGTAAAGTCAGACAAACAGCCTGGAAGAGGAACAAGGAAGCAAGAGGTGGCTAGTCACTAGCTCTTTGCAGGAACATTTGATGCAAAATGCCAGTGCTTGACCTCAGCAATATCATGTTTGACCCCCTGTGCTTGAATGCTCCGATCTTTTGCGATAGAGCATATTATTAGATGCATTATATATACCGTTATAATCCGTTATAGTTATACTCCTATATCGTAAAGTTTACTCCACATTGCAAGATAGCTTCCATTTGGTTCTTCAGTGCGATCCTGAGGGGTATCCTGAGGCAGCGGATTTAGCGGAAGCGGATTTGGCCGACTTAGCACAGTGATCCTCTCAGAGCTGGCATCGTTTCGCTCTGTTTTTGCTTCTATGATTTCTATGTTCGGTGCCAAATCTGTCAGACCTCAGGTTGCAAAAGCTTCGCCAGGACACAACTAAACTGTAGTCTGACTACATCAATGCAGCACCAATGCAGCATGGTCTGTGCATTCACAGTCATTCAAATGTATTGAGAGATACTGGTAGGCTGATTTGAAATTCCTTTTCGATCCGCACTTGATTTCATCCGCTAATCAGGAGTGCTTGAAACTGAGAGAGTACAATGAGGCTCTCAATAAGGTTCGGAGACGTCGCAACCGCCACGTCTTCTCAAATATTACGACTCTGTTCATTCCACTTCGCATCCAAATGCATCACGAATGCTCCAGATCATTGTGATAAAGCGGCTGGAGCAGGACGCGCAAGCTCTTTAGGATTGTTGAGGGCATTGTGATGCATTTTGCATCATTTCGGTTTCTTTCACAGTGACGATGAGACTAGTTGGCAGAGGAAAAGACATGTCTTCAACGGGCGCGAAGCAATCGAAGAGATGCCTTGCACAGAAGAGTGCCGCCATCTTAGCACAGTGCCAAGAGTGGCGCCCAAGGCGTTGGTCTGAAAATGTCTTAATTAAATTGTATAATTGTCTTAAACATTTTAGCATTAAACTAAACATTTTGAATCCAAGGCTGCTTGGAGAGGCTGCCTTGACCATACGGTGCCTCAGGGGAATGTTGCTGGCTTGGCGAAGGCGAACACAGAGGCGCTCAATGGCACCATTCATTCACTTAGTTTCGCAAGATGGCGATACGTAGCAACTGATGTTTGACACTTTCTGCGTGCTTGGTAGCTTCGATGTCTTTCCATATTACTGTGACAGAAGGTGCCGTTCCATGCTTTTGGCCTTCAAACGAGAGAGCGATGTGTTCCTGAGAGCAAGGCAGGTGCTTTTTGCCATTGGAAAGTCTGTTCCCTCAAAACGTGTAGTCTGATTATAGGACTTGCTTTGGATGCCTACACAGCTGCTTTGGTTCTTTTACAAGTCAGGACTCAACAGTGTAAGGCCTCATTATTCTGCAATGATGCAATTGGGGTGTCTACATCTATATATTGAGGTTGTTCATGCAAAGAAACATCTATATAGTGCCCATCCATTTTGATATGTTTGACTTGTCATTGTACTGTAGCATATATCAGAGCAATGAGAGATCCCCGGTCATGGCTGTCGCGGGCGTTGGGATTGCTCGACCGCTGGAGAGGACAGCAATCAATCAATATGAATGAAGATGAATGAGTTGAGCAACAGCAAACAACAGCAAGCGTGTGAACGCAAATGCCATGATGAATCGGTAGGACACCTGGCTCCAGGCTTTCTTCAAGACACCCTTGGCAGGGCCACAAAAGCCTGTTGAGAAGTATCAGCGGATGCAGCCCATGCGGAGTCAAACATCAGGGTGAGGCAACTTGTTTGGTGAGATAAAGCTCTGTAGATTGCTGTGGGATTGCAATCGCAGCAGTAGTAGTAGCTGGACTGGAACTTGTTTCTGTACATCTTGCATAGCTTTGGCGCAGCTTTAATGGAGTCTTCCAAAGTGGCAGTTCGCTTACTCACATCTGAATACAATGACCTGTTGCAAATCGAACTGGATGCCAGCTTGAAATCAGGTTTGGTCGGCATTCTTACCTGCACTTGCTCTACCAGTTGCTACCTTCGTACCTCTGCAAAATCTACTGTAGACTGTAGCACCTGTAACATCCTTCAATGGTGGATGATGGCTGTGACTTTTTTTGCGCCTTTCGAACCCGTAATGTCAGTGGTCGCTTGAGGCACGAAGGAGACGCAGAGCAGTTGCTGCGCGAGCTGAAGCAGCCGAGCCTTCTGCCTGAATACGTTTTTCAGAGATGTTGATATCATTTGATATCATTGATATCTGTAGTCATTATAGTCTATAATATATTTATATCCTGGACCCCAAACCTTCTCCCAGTTGCCGTGACAGTCGCAAGGATTTCCCATTTCAGTTCTGACGATCTTGTTGGATGCAGTGCCATCCCCTTGTTGAGCCTGGTCCTTTTTGCGACTTGCTGTTTGACCTGTCCCAAGGCCTGCGGTGCGAAGTGGATCCCTGGAGTTTCCCAATTCCTTTGTCTTTGGGGTAGCTACATCTGCGTATCAAATTGAGGCGCTTTCAAAACTTGGGTTCTTGAAGCGCTCATATTTTCTTCAAACGATGTATTATTGTGTACATATTATATCACAGCATATGTATTGTTGGTGTGCAGCGTACCTGCCCGGAAGCACTTTGTGGCAGGGCGCAGCGGCTCTTGATGGTAGAGAGGCCTCCATTTGGGACACCTTTAGCCAAGCCGATGGAAATACCAGTGGTGGTGCGACTGGCGAAGTTGCTTGTGACCACTATCATCTATTTCAGGACTTTGTGCCGCGATCTGTACGTTTGTTATAGATTGGATATGATTGGGTCATTTCTGCACTTTGGATCATCTTTGCAGAGAAATTGTAGTAGTTTCTACATGTTTCTACTGTAAGATCTGTAAGTACAAACAGAGTGGACGTCTTTGAGGAAAGTGCCACCAGGAGGATGTGCGCTTGATGGCCGAACTCGAAGTGAAGGCCTACAGGTTCTCCATCTCCTGGAGCCGCATTTTGCTGGGCAGCGGGGAGGTCAACCAGGCAGGGCTGTGGTGCGACTCAGACATTGCAGCGGCTGTGGCTCTTGCTTTGCCTTGGCAGTTTGCAAACTTTGACAGGAAGGAATCAACTTCTATTCGGAGCTGATTGACAGTTTGCTTGAAGCAGGCAGCTTGCTCAGCTTGCTCGTTCGGCAAGAACTTCTGACCTTGCAGGGAGAACCAGGCATCTGACCTTGTCTGTTTGGCTTCAGGCATCGAGCCGTGGGTAACACTATATCACTGGGATTTGCCAGAGGTGCTGCACGCAAAAGGTGGCTGGTTGTCCAAGGACAAGCGACACCTGATGAGATCATGTATCATCATGTCTCATCACGTCTTTCTCAACCAGCGCTGTTTCAGGAATTGATCACTGGGGCTTTTGGAAACTACGCTCGGACATGCTTCCAGCATTTTGGTGACCGAGTGAAGCACTGGATTACTCTCAATGAGTTCGGTCCACAGCTGACCAGTTCGGTGTTCGCCCGCACCTTGGCAGTTTGTTTTTCAACCTCCCTCTTGGGACAGTGACAAGGCCCTGGTGCAGTGCCGCGTGAGCCTCAGACTGTTCAAACAGATTGCCAAAACTGATCAAAACTTTGCAATTTGTCAAGGGCTTGGAAACTGACTGCAAGGTCTTGGGCTACAACACAGGAGACCATGCACCAGGTCATACCCATGACAAAGACTGTGAGCCATATATTGCAGGCGAAACCAGTGGTTCATTCAGCCAGTGAGTGAATGACTTTCCAGTCCAAGCAGTTGAGGGTGATCCAAAGTCGCAGCTGAATGAACGGTTTTGCAAAAGACATGCTATAAACAAGTCACCCATTTTCAGTCCAGTCCTGAAATGCTCTGACTGTTCGGCTTGCAGGCCACAACATGCTTTTGGCACATGCGGAAGCCGTCAGAATCTACCGAGAGGAGCTTGAGCACCGGTAAAGTTTCGCCGTTCCCGTCCTGACCGGTCCTGACCGGTCCTGACCCACAACAGACCTGCACACATTGCACAGATCTGTACAGAACTTAAGATGACATGAGATCAGGACTTTGCAAAGCAGGGCGGCAAGGCACTCGCCAAAGTGTTGATCATTTTTCTTTGATAACACTGATGGAGATTGTTGACCATGCTGTGCATCGGAATGTTCATGATTTTCGTAGCTCACTTATTTTTGAATGGACTGCTGCAGAAAAGCAGAACCAGTTTGTAAAGATGCTGCTTGAGGGTTGTTGTTCCATCCTGACCCAACTTTAGCAGGTGGGTATTTCATTAAATGCTGATTGGCGACAAGCGGACACCGAAAGTGAGGAGGAGTGTGGTTGTTTCATTCGCAGCACCTCCATCTCCATCTCTTACGTGTGCAGACGTGTCAGGACAAGCTTGCTGCAAGCCGTGCGATGGAATTCTCGCTTGGATGGTTTGCGGAGCCTATCTATCTTGGGGACAGCTGTTAGAATCAGCACAACTTGTCCCGTTGATGACATTGGTGAATTGTCTCTGCCTCAAAGAGCTGCACTTCACCAGCTTTCAGTTGAAAGGACTATCCAAAGTGCATGAAAGAAGTTTGCAAAGATCGGTCTCTCGGCACAAAAAGTGTCAGACACTTATCTCCTGGGAAGTTAGTTGATGAGATCGCCCTTGCTCTGGAAAGGCTGCCAGAGTTCTCAGAACTGGAGAAACAGATGCTCATGGGATCAAGTGACTTTTTTGGTCTGACTCTTGCTTGCACTCATATTGCGCTCTTCAACTACCTGACTCCCATCACTTTGACAGTATTTCTATTTGAGACGGGCCCCACTTGCCAAGTATAACGCAAGGAACAGCTACAGTGGGAACTTTGCAAAAGCACCAAAGCAGCCATTCCAGGCAGCTTGACATAGCTTGACACTCTGGATCGACATTGTGTAAACTGTAGACACTGTCATATTGCACACAGCAGGCCTCTCAGGTCGTGGCAAAATTGATTTTGTCTTTGCAGGGGATTGGATACTGGGAAGACATTGGCTTGATCCTCAGGACCTACTGACAGTTACTGCACACATGCAAGGGGAGCAGTTCGATTGTTTTTCAGCATTGCTTTGCCATGTATTCAAGCGTACTTTAAATCGTATTGAACATACTGTAAGATCTGTAAAGACCAGGATGAAATTTGGAAGAAACAGAATGAAACGCGGGCGATGTGAGCTGCAAGGTGTTGAATGGTGGCATACGGACCACAATTGGGAGAGAACTGACATGGGATGGCCAGTGGTTCCTTGGTCGCTTCGAGAGATCTTGCTCTATGTCCAGGACAGCTCGATCCGTTATCTTTACGCAGAAAAGCTGCAAGTTTAACAGTTTACTACTCTTACTTCATCTTACTTCTATCGATTTCTGGCACCAGCCCATCTGTTGATCTTGGATTCAGGAGAAGTATAATCCTGCAGGTGGCATTGTTATAACCGAGAATGGTTGTGCATGTGAATCTGAAGATTCTGAAACTTGGCACAAGTTGCGTGCTCTGGTTGGAGCAAGCACTAAGCATTCTGAATTTCACTGATTTTGCAAATCGATTGTAACCAAATGCAGTGCCAGAAAGGCCGTGAGCCATGAGCGTTGCCTTGTCAAGTACCTGTTTGTGCTTTCCACATTTCGTGCTCTGTTGAGTGCCTTGTGCATATATCAGGCAGAGCTGGACAAGAGGTGGGCAGAGCCAAGCAAAGCAGCATCAGTGGAATAAAGAGAACACCTCGAATTTTGACTGGTTGCTGCTACAGGTACTGGAATTGGTGTTTTTGCATGTTTTTTGCAAGTCTTGATCCTTCCTTGCGATTTGGTTATTGCCGTCAAAAAAGCAGCACATTTACAAGCCCATGCTATGATTTCTTGATTATTCGTCAAGTTCTTCACAGTGGAGTCATGCTCACAAGACCTTTTTCGCAGGCCTGGTGCCCTGGTTCCTTGTCAATGGGATAGTCGAAGGCCGCGGCTGAAGCTGTTTTGTAGTAGTGCTTGCAGTCGCCCAACAGACTATCGCATGCCATTTGGACTTTTGAATTCCTTGTGCTTTTGTTTTCTGCCGATTTTTCCCCCCTGGGTCTGGGTCCTTGCTAGTCGACAACCTTTGTGATGGTGTCAACATCCTGTGATGTGTTTGCCGGCAAGCTTGAGCAGCAGCTTGCAGAGGCAGAATAATTTGGATGCAACATTTGATGACTCAGAGCGCGTTCGATTCTTCAGGCCACTGAAAGTTGAATGCACCAAGTGACTTCTTTTTGATCGCAAGTAAACTTCAGCACAGCTCCAGGGCTCACTTGAGCGCTGTCCACGCTGCGGTTGAGCGTGGTGCAAAGGTCTAATCCTCAGAGGTCAAACATGTAGACTTAGACAAGTTGAATCACACGGTAGATGAGTAAATGAATGCAAAATACACATGGTCAGATTTTTCAAGACTCCTTTTAAAATGATTTTTCATATGAGTTCTGCCGAGGTATGGGGATACTTTGCCTGGTCCTTTCTGGATAACTTTGAATGGGCCGAAGGCGATTCAGAATGTTGTCTTGGCCACTTTTGTTTCCGCCACATAGTTGACACGTTGACACTGCACGGACAGGTTATGAGAAGCGCTTTGGAATTGTCAGAGTGAACTTCATGACTCAGGCTCTCTAGTCTCTCTAGACTCTCCAATGGCCAGCGTTTATGTTCATGAGAATGAACTCTGGTGATTGGAACGCCCAGGAGAGAACCGTCAAGTCATCTGGCCGCTTCCTGGCGAGTGTCTTCAAGGCAAGCTTTGTACTTGTAGCTCACAGATGCCTTGGCACTTTGGGAGAGTAAACGATCACAAACTTCCGTGTCAAATCTGGTCACGCCTCAGGCCAAGTGTCTTGAAGCCCCTGGCAAGGAGGCGCTGCAGAATTCTCTTGTCGCTGTTTTTGCAGTCGCATTGTCCGACATTATCAGCGCTTTCAGGAGCAGTATTCTGGGCGAACCTTCTGATGCGAGGAACAAAAAGTTGCCCACATGCAGCTTAGAAGCAGTGCCCAGTGCCTTTGATTGAGCAAACCCATTTCCGGTGGGTCAGAAGGATGTGTACAATTGTGCAGCTGTTGTCAGGTGGTTCAGAAAGTGGCGAGTTGTTCTGCTTGAGAAGAAAGTTTTGCTCTCAACGGACTGTGCCAAGCTGAGTGAGTGGCAGCACAAAAACCATCCAAACCCGGTAGAAGGAAATGAACCAAAGTCAAAAGGAACTAGTTGCCAAGTAGTTTTTAGCAGCACTTTCACTGAAACCAAGTCTGTCGAGAGAAGAAGTTGCTCGCAGAAGGTGCGCCGCCATTTACGCTTTGAATTTGGCAGCCCCTGATGTGATTTGGGACTCAATATGACTCAGCCATGCCCCGGCCTGAACCGACATGTGATTCTCCTTGGTCCGCACCCTTGGTCAGGTATGCAGCAAAAACTCCGTGAAGCTCAGGAAGGGCTAGAGAAGGCTGGATTTCATTGTTGTCTTTGGAGACGGACTGAGAGAACCCTGATCCAGTGAACCCAGTGAACCACACTATGAGGTGCAAAGATCCAACAACAATAGACGCAGAAAACGCACAAAACATCACAAACATGCGCAGCAACTCTTTTGACATGTTTCGACTCAGTTTCGACGAATTTCACCATATTTCAAGCTTTTGAGGCTCGAAGTCAACGGAGCGCTCAAAGGCTTGACATCCTTGCGTTAGCACACGGGCCGCTGCCAGCTACTAAGACTTACTAAGCCACTAATTTAAATTAAATATATATTTAAAAAGGCAAAGTGCATACGGTGCTGTTTATCCCGGGAACTTTGGCAATCGTTGTTGATTCAGGTCTGGGACTTCTTGGCAGATATTTACGCGATGGGCAGATTATGCAATGGACCCAGCCAGAAGGAAGGTATGGAGCAGAGTGTGAGTGCAGCAATCCTATAGTATTATGAATTATGATATATTGTGATATGATATGATATATTATGATACATTGTACGTATACATATTAAAAAAGATATATACATACGTCACCACCTTTTGATTAGTAAGTCAACGTTCATGAAACACTTTGTGTTGATTTAGTCACCATTGACTTGTCGATTCCCTGGTCCCTGGTGGCCTCTTTGCATGAGGTTTCATCTGCACACAGCCACAGAAGACAGGTTGGAGCATTCTTTCATATTGCGTTGTGGACAAAATCGAAGTTGTGCTTCATCAAGAACGAAGTGAAATTCAGAGCCAGGTGAAGTTGCTGCTCTTCGCGAAAAAATCATGCCTTCTGCAGGACTGCACAGGCTGTGCTTTCCCAGTTGGTGCAGAGTGGTGAACTTCAAACTCACACCGCTACCGATGCCCTGTCCAGGACATTTTCAATTCATGGCACGCGACCCTGAGGTGCACAACTGGTGCAAAGCTGAAACATGTGCTAACTTTCATATCGCTTTGACATGCTTTGTCACTTGTGCGAGGTGCAACAGAAGGAAGCCAAAATTGACTTTCAGCAACGCTAGCGCATTGGGAGTGCTCTTGCGATCTTTCCTTGAGCAAAGTGGGCCTAGTGTTCTTTATCAGGCTTTGCACCTGAATGGTGACATGAAAAAAAATGCTCAAGAATGTTCGCAGCATTGTGGATTCGGACGTTCCTAAAAAGCCAGGCATTGTGGATTCCCGCTCCGAACAAGTTGCAAGACGCACAACGAGCAGGTGTGAGTCCGTTGATTTCTCATTTGTTTTAAAGATGTTTGAAGTTGAAGAAAGTTGGATATGTTGTGCATTTCAGTCCATGAGTATACACACAGACCCACCTCTTTGGATGTTCTGCAATGTATGCAATGTAATCATTTACATACGTATACATTTACAAATACATTTAAACATACATTCACATATACATGATACATAGAAGGATTGGCTGCAGAGTTTGGGGACACTTTTCCCATGACTTGACACTTCAAAACCTTGGATTGAAGGCTTTCGATGTTTTTCGATGCTTGGCGTGCAGACCTTGGACTTGGCAGGTGCCAAAGGAAGAGATTGTAGCATTAGCAGTAAATGCAACGGTAAACATCGTGCAAATGTATGGGTGTATCGGTGTAGCACTTCTAGGAAAGTTGAGGTCATGTTGCGGCTTTCAACGAAAAGACTCAGGTGGGAGCTTCAATGTGACCTCCCCATAAAGCAAAGTCCACGAGTCAAATTCAGCGAAGATTCTACGTAGTGATCTAGAGATCCTATCAGATTCTGGTGTACTCTGCTTTGGCTTGTTTTGTTTTTCTCCAAATCTTCTTATGAAAATGAGCAGATTCCATGGTAGATTTGTAATTTGTATTGGCAGTTCGGACCTGGTGCCCGCCACAAGAATCCTGCTCATTTTTGATCAACTGTGCTACCTGGCTTCAGTCACTCCAATCCAGGCAGCAGCAACCTTCCAGAATGTTTTTCCTACAAGGACTAGCTTGTGATTATCTGTGGGGTTACTGTGCTGTCATGTCATATCGCACCACTCCAAAACTCCACACTGTATTTCTTTCTCAAAATTGACAGGACAGCCTCATTCTGTATCCAGTCGCAAGTCCCAGATTTGCCAAAAGCACTGGAAATTCTTGAGGTAGGAGACCTAGCAACTCTTCGTGAATCTTAGACGCTTGAGGCACCAAAGAAGAGTTCAGCTCGCTGAGAGCTTGTGGACGTGGCGGAATTTTGCTAGCAGAGAAGCTCAAGAGGCGACATAACATGCTGATGCCAAAGCACGTGACACCTAGCTGTCACACAGCCGACATTGCCACGCAAAAAGTTTCCCATCCTTTGGAGGAAGAACATGCAAGCATCTGCCACACTTGCGAGAGCCAAGAGGCAATGGCTTCCAGGACTTTGCTCCAGACCGCTTCGCTGCTTCAATGTCCACATCTTCTCTGGTGCATCTTGAATAACTAGATTCGTCTACGTTCATCTATGTTGTGACGCATCCCAGTGTAGAGCAATACCATTGCAGATCTGATGTTCTGTGCGTCATGTTTGCATCCCACCCTATTCACAGCATACACGGTTGTCGTATGCGCTTCCGCATGCTTAAGTTCATTGAAAGGAGGCAGTTGGCTGACCTGCGAGGGACCTCTATCTGTCAGGCTAGTCAAGTCCTTGTTTGCAAGCCAGTCCACAAGAGCAATGAAGCAAACCTTCAGGATGCATGGAAATGGAATTTGTGCAAAGCTTAGAATTTTATACAATTTTGGATACTTTGAGATACTTTGAGAAGTCTTTGAGACACTTTGAGATACTGTGAGTGTGTGCGTGTGTGCCAGTAGAGTTATCGTAGAGTTAATTAGGTGTGGTACTTCGGCTCCAAGGCTCCGAACAAGTTTAAGCAGCTGGATTTGGAGCTCCATCAGCTCCAGATTGCGGGAAAGGCCCTGATTCGATTTCTCCAGGTTTCAGATGGTTTCAGGACATGTTGGACTCTCAGCGAGAAATCATGATTCTGCAGGTGTGAGTCTTTGCAGGAGGTTCAGAGTCCTACTCTTATGATGTGCACATGCTCTGCTCCAGTGTTCAATTCAAGCAACATGTGACCAGGGTGTGCTGCCAGTGACACCAAGTCACCGAGGACTAAGTTTGACCTTAGCTGCTGCCGAAGGCCAGCTGAAAAAATCAAATTGATGAAGATTGAAATAGCTGAAAGATGGCAGAAAGCAGCTTGAGCAGCTTGAGGACAAGAGCGCAGCGTCAAAATGGTGGGTATCCCAACTTCTGACTTTTCTGTGTATTCACGAAAGCTAGCGGTAGCTAGCTGCTTTAGCAAGGCATGGGGCGGACCAAATGCCAAATGTGTGATTTTTCACACAAAGTACCACCCCCTCCCCCCCTCTTCCCCCTCCCCTCCATGCATCTCGAACTACGCCGTGCTTAGGCCACGCGAACTACCCCCTTATGCCAATGCCCTCGGCGTTTTATATAGCTCTGCTTAACCATCATGCATCTTACACAAATATACATCCCATCATCAATCAATTAACAAAACATATTGTGTTTCATGAGCGTATCAAACATACAGAAGCACCAGTAATCACTCGCGACAGGAGCTCAGTCCGTACACCTCGCTCAAATAATTATTAGTTTTCATTCGATTTCCCCCTCAGTATGCAAGCATGGAAAACATGACAAAGAGTGACTATAATATACTATAACCATTACAGGCTTCGAACTGTTAGTCATTGAGACAACACACACGCGGAGTTCCATGATATTCCGTAAGTTTCATCTCGTTCTCACATAGTCTGGAGGTAGTCGCTCTCATCCGACACCAAAATTCATAGATAGTTTTAAGCTACCCATTTCCTTAAAATAATCCAGCAAACTTCACGTTCTCATATCTGTCATACACTACACTTTCTTCTTGAGCGACACCTATTATATCCTTAGCGTCCATAATAACCAATGCCGAATGCCTGCTTAAGCTATGTAGCAAGCTATATCACAAAGCTATCCCCGACCTAAGCCGCACATTCACATACCAAACTGTACAACGTAGGTTTCTCCCCCCGTCACATCTTGGAAGCAGATGAGGGGCTCAATCCCCCCCTCCCACCCCGAACCTACACAACCCAGGCCGCAGGCCACCCAACGCACACCACCACCCAACTTATTCCGCAAAGTCACTCCACGAAAGCAAAAACATATAACTCCACCTCTCTCACTCCACCTTGCCTGTTTAGCTTTCGTTCACCAACCCTTGGGACTCAAGCAATTTGGAGTTTCTTTTATGGATCCTTTGGCCACATAGAGCCAAGGCTTTGGGAGCTTTGGTCGCTGGCTTACCGGTTGAATTCCTTGGACTTTGTAGGTTTTTCATGGTTTTTCTTCGTGAAGGTTGATCTGTTGATCCATCGTTGATCCATCGTGATCGAGAATTGAGGCCTGTGCTTCGTCTCTCAGGCGACTCTTGTGCAGACGGCAGCACATTGTGGGAGAGCCTGGACATAGACATGCACTGCATGAAAGGAATTGAAAGGATACACAGGTGATTTCGATTTCCCTCTCTGTGCATGTGAGCAGTTTTCCACTTACCATGTCGCTCATGTTGCCTTTTTTTTGTCGAAGCTGTGCGAGTCTTGTTGCAGATGAGGCTTTCAAACATTGGCGTTCACGGCAGGTTCACCCTATGCAAAATTTTCAAAACACGGTGGATTTCTTGTCAGCGTCAGACTGTCCACAGGCCAGCCATGGCATCTTTGTGGAGCTTGAGGTGGCTGCAGCGACTCCAAGCTTTGCCATCCGTTTCCATCCTGTGGGTCAGTGTGTAAGCGTGAGCATAGCGACAAGAGCTTTCTCCCAGAGTATCGACATCCACTGTAGAAGAGTATCCAAAAGTAAAGAGATGCCCTGAGATTTTGCAGCACCAGAAGATCAATGGGATGGCGATGCATGCGTAGGCGGCCAAAAGCTCTGCCGCTCTCCTATCACTCAACAGACAATGCCTTGAGGACTGGCCGGGTTTGAGACAATTGTTCTGTGCACGATCATAAAATGTTAGACATGTATGTCAATGTGTATTGGCATGCGTATAATAATACATACAAACGGACATATGATTGCATGGCATTTCGGTTCGATTGACAGCTTCGGTCAGCTGCTGTTCTGAGGATTTGTTTGTTTGGAGCTTGGTTTTTTTCGGTCACTTTATTGCTGGTGAGTTTAAGCGCATAGCAGGCCTTCAAACACGGACTATGATGCGCTTGCACGGAAACTGAGGTAGAACAGCATCACACAGTTTTGAGAGCACAGCAGGCTGCTCAAGAGGCCCTGATTCATGATTAGCATGAGGAGATTTGAGATTGGAGATGATTGGAGACTCCATTGGAGATTGTACTTTGTAGTCTTCGTAGTCTTTGCAGTCTTCGTAAGGTGCTAAAGTCTTTTCAAGTTGCTCTGTGAGCTCAGAAGATTCTGCAGGTAGCTGCAGCCTGGGTGCTTTACTCAAAGCAAAGTCTTTTCTGCAGAACAATGGTCGCTTGGAGGGTCGGTGGGATGCTGAGAACCCAACTCTGAAACAACGATTGACTTTGTCTCTCCACTGTGGAAAGTGCTGAACAGCATGAAAGCAACCCGCCGTCTCAAGGATCCCTGGCCTTTCGAAGTGAGAGAAAAAGGCAGTGGCAGGCGCAACTTTTGATTCCTTCGCAAAATTGACCAAAGCTTAAGGCTTGCAGTTTGAGATTTGATTCGGAGTCATCGCAGGACATGCAGAGAAAGGCGGAGGCGACAAATTTCTTGCTTCCGATTCCTGCCCGAAATGTCTCCAAGTGTCAAACGAAGCCTGTCAGTCCATTTTGAGGACGCCAACTTTTCCCTCCTTGATAAAGAGGAAGCAATTCAAGCCAAAACTGCTGAGGCGTGGCAAGAAATGCCGGACGCTGTGCCGATCTTTCAAAATGAGTTGGATCTAGAAGGATTATTGTAGGTCACAAGAAATCGATAATGATAGTATGATTTGGATGGTTTTCGCACTCGATTCCTCATTTGGTTTCAAGATGATACAGTAGGCCAGGAGTTGTGAAAGGACTCAAAGGATAATGCCAGTGCTCTTCTTTTGGCAAACTGGAGGATCTTGGAGCAACACTTTTTTGTCATTTCTTTTCACATTTGTAAAACGATTTCTTATCCATTTGGGGTTCATGGATAATCTTGGAACTTGGGAGGTCCTCTTCTGCTCGTCTGCCCAACAATTCCTGTCACTGATTGTGAAGCAGTGGCGACGTTTGGCTTTTAAGGCGGCTCGGCTGTAGCGAAGAATGGACTTGTAGAATCTGAATGAATCTTATATATAGAATCTTATCCAGGATCTTACAACATGTTATAGACTCCAGGCGTTCTGATTCTGATCGTTCTGGAGTGTGACTGAGTGTGCCCTTAGGAGAAGCGGTCCAGAGAAGTGGAGTTGCTCCGTCAACGATCTCAGGCTGAACGTTTGCTCGATTTTGCTTCATGATTATACTACTACGTAAGATTACGTAAGTAGATTGCATCATTTGCAAAAAGTATGCACGCACACATGTGTAAGGTGTTTCCTGGTTCTAATTTCCTTTTCTGATAGAGAGCAGCCTGCTGCAGATTGGCGGTTCTTTCCCACACAAGCGACTGGCAGGTCAGGCTCCAGGAACAGCAACGTAGGCTGGAACAAGCCCAACTTGCTACCGTTCGGTAGCTAGCCTCAGAACGGCAGCTACTGCCGCAGCATCCAAACTTGACGACTTCGGGACAGGACTTTAGAACGCTTCTCCTTGAACACTTGATTTATTGAATTGCTTGAAAATGCAAAGGTATCGCAATCACGCTTTTGCCTCCTGCTTCGCGACCAGTCGCCAAGCAGCAAAAGGACCTGAGGAGTTTTTGATCAACTCGGAATGCTAAGAATTCTCGGATTTTTAAAACTGTACTGATCTGTATACAGATCTGCACTGTAGGTGCTGTTGGCTCCACTAATTGGTGGCAATCTCAGACTTTGGCGAGAATACAAGTTGAGGCCGTTTGACTGCCTTGGAACTCTCAGCTGCTGGCATTGTGGAGCAATCTTCTGTACTGGATATATAGCCATTTTGGTTTGAAGGAAAAGTGTGGTCTTCAGCTGTGACACCAAATACTGGCAGCGCAGCGGTGAAGTTTCCCATGGAGCAAATGGACATGAACCTTTCCCAGCTGTTGGACGAGATTGACTACTCGGACAAGTATTGCGACGACATCTATGAATACCGGCGAGTGACCGTTCCGCGTGAGATGGTGCCTACACTACCGACTGGCCGCACAATGGAGGAGTTCTTCTGTGGAACCAGTGTGCTATCTAGTGGGGCACCAGCTGGGAGGGCAACCAATAAAAACAATTTAACACATATACAAAATACTTAGATTCTTAGATACTTGGATGCCCCTTTTTCTTTAGAAGTCATCGTAGGGCTTCGCACAGCGGCGATGCCCCAAGGGTTGCTCTTGCTGCCCAGAATGTCGCCGCTTGCTCTGCTGCTGGTGCTGCTGGTGGTGGTGGTGGTGGTGGTGTTGTTGTTGTTGTTGGTGGTGTTGGTGGTGGTGGTGGTGGTGGTACAAATAAAGACTGGGGCCCAGACTGGGGCCCTGAAAACAAGCTACCCGAGCTTATTTTGGAATTTGCTTGGTGTTCCTTAAAGGCGTCCATCAAGTTTTCCATCATGCTGAAAAATAATTTTGGTGTAGACTTTTTCCTCCATTGTTGCTTTTGGTTAAAGCTTCCTGGACCCCTTTTTGGCCGCTCAGCGGCCGAAATCTTGCAAAAAGGGGTCTGGCAGGGTCGTTTTGGATCAATATGATTTTTCTAGCTGTTGGGCCCCTTTTTTGGCAACTCAACAGCTGCAATCCTTCAAAAAGGGGTCTGGCCGCCTTTTTCCTAGGATCAGCTTGAGGACGCGTTCTGTTTTCCAGCTGCTGGGCCGCTTTTAAGCCACTCAGTGGCCCAATTTCTTCAAAAAGGGGCCTGGCAACCTCCCTTTCGGATTTGCATGATCCGACCTTCCGTTTTCTAGCTGCTGGGCCTCCTTTTCCAATCAAGAGTCGAAATCTTGCAAAAAGGGGGCCAGCAGCATTCCGTTCGGTTTTTTTTCATTCTTCACTTGCTAAACCCCTTTTTGGCGTTTCAGCGGCCCGGACCCGCCAAAAGGCTCAAGAACCTGCAAACAGGAGGCTGCCTGCTTGACAGTAGACGTGCTGGACAAGGAGAGCCATTGCTTCGGAGCACAGCCTTCTTTCTTTTCTCTGTTCTTTGTCTTTTTCCGCCGTTCTCACGAGGCTCTGTGCAGCAATCTATCCTGGACATGCCCCTGCATCTGGTTTTATCTATCCGGAACAAGCCAGCCATGCAAGGCCCGCCTAGCTCAGTCGGTAGAGCACGAGGCTCTTGACCTGAAGAACACAGGTTCTAGCCGACATGTGTATAAATTATGTTTGCTTGGCTTTCTTGGTTCCTTTTGGTAGGTGCTAGAACCTTTTTTGGCTTCTCAGCGGCCCGGATCCTCCAAAAAGAGGCCCAGCACTCCCCATTTATATAGACTTGCATCTTTTCCCAGCTGCTGGATCCCTTTTTGGCTGCACAAAAAAGCAAACAGAGAGAGAGAGAGAGAGAGAGAGATAAAGGCACGGCCTTTGAAAGAAAAAGAGAAAGAAAGTCGAACAAAACATTCCTTCCGAGTCCCTTTGAAGAACAGTGGTTCTCCCTGAACAGCGAGCCTACCGAGAGGCAGCCTCGGGACCGGCAGGAATGGCACAAATGTGAAGGCTGACATTCTAACAAAGCTAGGCAGGCCTTGCATATATGGGGAGGGTGCAAGCACCGCAACAAGATCTTAACCGCTGACACGGCAACCGCAGCCAAGCACAGCCTGCGGGACCTCTTTTTGAAGGATCCGGGCAGCTGAGAGGACAAAAAGGGTCCACCAGCAGGGAAACGAAGCAAGTCTGAACGCAGGCTGCGGGAACGCTTTTTAGGAAGCTAAAAAGGGGTCCAGCAGCTGGGAAACCAAGCAAGGCTGCTGGGCTCCTTTTTGAAGGATCTGGGCCGCTGAGAAGCCAAAAAGGGGCACCACCTGGGACAAGATGCAAGTCTAAACGGGGAGTGCTGGACCTCTCTTTGGAGTATCCGGCTGCTGATCCAGCACCTACCAAAAGGAACCAAGAAACCCGGCCTTGCATGGCTGACTTTTTCAGGATAGATGAAACCAGATGCAGGGGATCAATACAGCGACTGGTGCACGGAGCCTTGTGAGGCAGCGCAAAAAGACAAACAAAGAGGGAGATAAAGGTACGGCCTCTGAAAGAAAGGGGAAGAGAGCCAAACAAGACAACATTCCTTCCATGTCCCTCTTTGAAGTCTGTCGGCCACAAAACAGTGGTTCTCCCTAAACAGCGAGCCTTCCGAGAGGCAGCCTTGGGAACGGCAGGAATGGCACAAATGTGAAGGTTGACATTCTAACAAAGTCAAGCAGACCTTGCATATATGGGGAGGGTTCAACACTGCAGCAAGATCTTAACCGCCGACACAGCAGACAGAACGTGCCAGTTTTTTGCGAAACCTCATCTTCGAAAAGTGCCTCGACGAGTGCCCCGATCCCACCAGTTTTTGGCGATTGTGAAGTGCAAATCGAGCTCTTGTCCTGTACGCTTCTTGTCGGCAACTGGGCCAGATTGAGCCAAGAAACCCTACAGGAGACACATTTGCAACTGCCTAACGTAGCTTTCTGAGCCGTCTAGAAAGCTACCTGTTGAAGCCTGCTAACTGAGGCTTTGACAGGCGCATCCGAAACACCAAAACACCATGGCAGTTCCGAGGCCCACGCGCCATTTTGTTTTCTGACCCATTTGGAAAAACTCCTTGTTGAACACGTCCGCATGTGTTTCCGTTCTCTCCGGTCCTTGCTGCTTGCAATTTCTTCTTTGACGCGCTGCTGCTTGCTTTCGGTAGGAGTCGGCGGATTTTTATTTTTGTTTATTTTCGCATATATTTTCCAATTTTAAAAATATATTTTTTCATATTTATATAAAATTTTCCCTATTTTCAATAAAATTTTCAATTGTTCGCTATGCGTTTGTATTTTTCTTTATGTTTTTTTTGTTGTTTCTATGCATTATTATTTTAAAACAGGTTTCTCATTTCCTCATGTTTTTTTTGAATCATTTCTTCGTTTTCCACCTCGGCAGCCCCAACCCAGATAGTTTCCTACTAATTTCTAATTGGTAACCCCATGTTTTTGGATGAGGAGTGGGAGTGGCGCCAGAACGGCATCGTCATGTCTCGAGGCTGGGAACACTATGATCAACATCTACCAGAGGCGCATGTTTTGCTCTTCAGACGAGTCCTTGGCACCGACCCGCGGACGGGAGAGATCCCTCTCAACATGGCAGTGAAAGTGCAGCAAAGAAAACAATATGTCCAGGAACTGGAGCAGAGAAGACAACGCATGATGCAGGAGCGCCAAGAGTCCATGGCCATGGAGTACTAAGATGATCTAAGATGATCTAAGGTGGAAAAAGAGTTCGTAGGAAAATGTACCGAGTCCTGCTAATTCGCATAGGAGCGGAGTATGTTCAGAATGCAAAGCTGGATTCGCTTGAGCTTCCAGCTGTTTTCACCCTTGCTTCTTTGGTTTCTACAGCCAAATAGGGGACCCATAGGATTCCATAGGTAAAGATGCTATTCTCAAACTTCATATATATATATATACGTAGTATGTATACATACACATACAGTCTCTTTCTTTGTAGTTTCTCTCAGGGTCTCAGAAATTCGTTTGACACATTTTCAATCTGCTGAACTAGAAGCAGATGTTCAATGTATATTTGAGGCACCTAACTGGGCAGGACATGAGAGAAGTTCAGTCTTCTCAGGTGCTGACTGCGATGACCCAGAAGAGCCTTGGGGCAATTGGGACAGGTGTTCAAAGTCACCTGAAGCTTTCACCATAATATGCACAGCGCTGCGGGAGTTGCCAGCGTCGGGGGAAAAAGAAAGGAGGACTGCATGATACACCAGCGCACGGACGCATGGAAGAAACAAGAGAAGGAAAAGAATGCAAAGTGTGAGATGCCATGGCAATTCACTTTGAGATTCTTGAATTTTTAACAGAGCTTTGCAGCTTTGCAGCACAAGGTTGCGATTATTCCTGCCGAGAGCCAAGTCGTTCAGTTTGCAGATTTGCTAGCGTGACCACAGTTTGGTTGAGGTGGGATTGGAGACGCGCTGTCACTTCTTCGACGTCGATCAAGATTTTACGTCTGCTCCTTGTGGGCCATGTTTGACAGAAGGCAAGTCGGAGTTGTGGTTTTGCGAGGACTGTGGTATATCGTTGCTGCCATGGAGATCTTCAAGTGCAAGCACTGGTTGGAGGCTCATTGTGCTATGATAGAGGACCATGTCCTGCAAGAACTGAAGCCTATCACATGTCCATTTAACTGATTCGATGTTGTCAAGGAGGTGCTGCGGAAACTGAGGCTGCTGGAATTCTGCCTGCGTCTTTGGTCCGCACTGGTTCGCATCCCACTCATGAAGAAGGTACCTCTTGGTCTGGGTTGATCGGTTCCTCAAAGAATAAAGGGGACCAGGATATATGACACTTTGCAATTCAAAGAACCACTATTGCGACATATTACGACCACTATTGCACGTATGCATCTGTTTATTGTAGAACGGACTGGAGCCTTTGCTGGAACCATGATGACCTGAAGGATGAAAGGAGAAAGCAATACCTCAGCATGTGCACGGCTAGACTTGCGTGCACTTGTATCAAAATTGCCTAGAAGTCTTTACGTTTGGAAGTCAACTCCAAAGCCGAAAGAGAAAGATGAGAGCAAGGCGAAACGGCAAATCGTCCAAATGCACATGACGCGTGTAGGCCCAATCCCAGCTCCAGCCAATACTTGTGCTCCATGAGGAGGCTTGGTGAGCTATGCCACACAAATCTGCACAACACTCTTTCATACTCTTTCCATCCTATTTCGCCTGCTTCTATGGAGAGTGTTGTTCAATTCAGGCATCCATCGAGGCCAGAATTGTTGCAGGCAGCAAGACGCTGTTGATCCACATTGCTTTTACGTGATTTTGCTTCTTCATAGTATTCCACATGTCTGGTCTTTCTGAGATCTGCAGCTTCAAAGTTGTTAGGCGAATCGTTCCTGTTGCAATACATTGTGATTTGCGCATGGAGAAGGCCGTGTGGCATATTGCCAAAATATGCAGGAAGAGTTGATTTTTACGGTGCTCCCGAATGTTGATTCTTATGGCAAGATGTACGTTGTGTGTCCATTTTGATTGAAACTTTTGTGTCTTGAGTGAGTCGTCGACTGTTCCTCTGGCAAAGTTGCCTTAGTGCAGGTTCCTTTGGGCAGAGCTTCTCAAACTTGAGGTAAAACATGCCAGCCTCCTAAACTTTTCGCTGCCAGAAGGGCTCTGGCAAGTGCAGAGAATGCCTTGAATATATTCTGAAACAGTTGTTTCAACGTGTGTTTGGGATTTTAATCGAATGCCATTTCCCAGAGTGCAAGGTTTGCCACCAGTGGAACACAGAGGAGCTCAATTTGGCCCGAGCTCTTCACCGCGTCCAAAACCGCATCGGTACGATTTGGTTTCCACGGCTCCATTTCTGTGACTCAAAACGGAACCTGCCAGCAGCTGAATAGCGATAAGAATTTGGTACTGATACAAGCCTCCTGAGAAATACTCTAAGCCACAAGCAGAATGAATTTGGACTTGAATCACCTTTACAAAACCTTAGAGGCGTTTGCTCCACTGGAAAGCCAGGGCATGGGCAGATCTTTCCATGCGAAAACTCCATGCGCGCGAGGTGCTTCAGCCAGCATGGTCCCAGGGAACAGCGTAAGTTGGGTAAGTTTGATATGACATGATATGACTCAATAATCTCAATATGTCCGATGATTTTCTTCATGTTGCAATTGTACAGCTTTGAAGCGATGCTCTTGTTTCAAGTGCACCCTTGAGGACTTGTGTGATGCTCTGCTTGCCTGGGCACAGGCAGCTTGTGCATTGCTGAACCTATTGTGCCCAGTACAGATTCCTAGTGGAAGAAGAGTGGCACTTCCAGTGCTTTTAGACTCCACCTTCGCAATTTGTTCCGGTTCTAACAGCAAGAAAACACCAAGTGTTTGTGCTTGATAGCAGACCTGAAGTAACCACCATCCCTGTCATCCATTGGGAAGGAAACTCGGTGTTCAAGTGAAGAGGCTGGAAAGTGCGGAGGATGCACAAGTCTTGCCTTGTGCTGTAGGAGGGGTGTCATGATATGTTTAAAAGAATGGCCGATTTGAACGTTTGGCTCGTTGGTGGAGCATATCATCACAATTCTGCCGAATTGTACACCCACCAGGCGCGCCTTCGCAAAGCATTTGAAGAGGCCGTGTCCAAAAACTCATGTGGTCAACTTCTGGATCTCACAGCGAAGTCTCTTGCAGTCCTGTGGCTGAGGCCCAAATGGGTCCGGAACTGCAACGCCGCTTTGAAGGCATAGTCTGTGCCCGTTGGCGAGAGAGGACTGCGTAATCCGCAGATTCAGAATCAGGTTGAGGTCTCTGGAACTTTTGGTGCTTTAAAGTTCTTGCACACTACTGTTATTATCATTATCATTGTTGTTATTGTTATATTATCGTTATTACAATACATAATAGTAATGATCATTACGTTATATGTAAATATTACATTATAATACATTATATATATATATATATTAATTATATATTATAAATTACAATGTATATATTATATATATATATTATAAATTGTATATATATATTATAAATTATATATATTATAAATTATATATATTATAAATTATATATATTATAAATTATATATATTATAAATTATATATAT
>Ga0126342_10000862_pt1 | contig 38062 bp, 38 predicted proteins | sample Cyp1metagenome_FD_92528 | JGI IMG/M metagenome (GOLD analysis project Ga0126342, IMG submission 92528) | Coral microbial communities from Lord Howe Island, Old Settlement Bay, Australia - Cyphastrea 1 metagenome | ecosystem: Host-associated > Invertebrates > Cnidaria > Coral ... | reverse complement strand
TGGTCAAAGGACCCAAGCATGTTTTTTTGGTATTCATGGGCAACAGCTCTTAAGAAGAATGCGGCAGCAAGTTTGGAATTTTCTTGGTGTCATAGTATGTGCACAGGGCTCCCCATAGGATTATTCTAGGAGACCCCTGCAACAATTATGTGAAGAAACCTGTGGTCCAAACCCTAAATCCCAAGGAATGAAACCTGTTGTCCTTCAACCCAAGGCTTGTCAATGCATGATCTTTCTCTGAAGGAATTGAGAATGTACTTGCAGGTACTTGCATTGATCCTAAAACCTGCCCTGCCGCAATTCGTGACTGCCCGTTGCGTGGCCTTTTCAGTTTCCTTGGCTTTCTTGGCCTCCACAAACGCGGCTAGGGTGGTCTGAGTCCCTCGACCCCTGGTCAAAGGACCCAACCATGTTTTTTTGGTATTCATGAGCAACAGGTCTTAAGAAGAATGCGGCAGCAAATTTGGGACATTTCTTGGTGTCACCGCATGCGCACAGCGCTACCCTTATTCTAGGATTATTCTAGGAGACCCCTGCAACAATTATGTGAAGAAACCTTTGGTCCAAACCCTGTCCTTCAACCCAAGGCTTGTCAATGCATGATCTTTCTCTGAAGGAATCGAGAATGTACTTGCAGGTACTTGCATTGATCCTAAAACCTGCCCTGCCGCAATTCGTGACTGCCCGTTGCGTGGCCTGTTCAGCTTCCTTGGCTTTCTTGGCCTCCACAAACGCGGCTTGGGTGGTCTGAGTCCCTCGACCCCTGGTCAAAGGACCCAACCATGTTTTTTTGGTATTCATGAGCAACAGGTCTTAAGAAGAATGCGGCAGCAAGTTTGGAATTTTCTTGGTGTCATAGTATGTGCACAGGGCTCCCCTTAGGATTATTCTAGGAGATCCCTGCAACCATTCTGTGAAGAAACCTTTGGTCCAAACCCTAAATCCTAAGGAATGAAACCTGTTGTCCTTCAACCAAAGGCTTGTCAATGCATGATCTTTCTCTGAAGGAATCAAGAATGTACTTGCAGGTACTTGCATTGATCCTAAAACCTGCCCTTCCGCAATTCGTGACTGCCCGTTGCGTGGCCTTTTCAGTTTCCTTGGCTTTCTTGGCCTCCAGAAACGCGGCTAGGGACCCAACCAAGTTTTGAAACATGGGTGAACATGGGAAAATGACAGGCAACAGTACGCAACAAGTCTGTTGCAGCGAGCATAGCATCACCAAGGACCGGCCAATGTGTTGGGGGCATTGATGGATCACCGGCTCAACATGGGAGATGAACCCACAACATGCTATGACTTGATGTTGAACATGGTCAACTATTAGGCTTTTGTGGGGCCCAATTTTGACACATACTCGACCTCCCAGGCTCATCTCCTTTTTATTGTTCAGGGTCTTGGTGAGTCGTGAGTCTTTTCGCAGCCAAGAAAGTGTAAATCCAACTTGAAAGAACAGCATCAATGGTGAAATTATGGCCTAAACAACACCCGGAATTCAAGAACAGATTCAATTTCCATAAATTTTCCATCATTCATGGGTGAAATCCCCCATTTTTCATTGGTTAAATAGTTAAATCCACCATTTTTCATGGTAAAGACGCATAGCTTTGTGGCTCCAGATCTCAAAAACATGTTCAACTAAGAGTATCCCATGGCCATTTTCTCGGGGCAATCCGCCACAAACGAAAAAACCGTGTGGGCCGTTTGTGCGTTTCGAAAAGGTCCAAGAAACCAATGGCAAGCCCCATTTGAAGAGTAATGAATAGCTGGTTGGTGGTATAGTAATGAATAGCTGGTTGGGGCTCAAAATGAATAGCTGGTATACCCCAATAGTTGGATTACCATCACAACGACTCCTGCAAAAATTGTGTGTTGAATAGCTGGTTGGTGGTTGAGCCACCTACCCCTCTAAAAAATGATGGAGTGAAAGTCAGTTGGGATGATGACATTTCCAATATATGGAAAAATAAAATTCATGTTCCAAACCACCAACCAGATAGGTTTTTTATCTTTTGGGCGTACTATACTTGGAAATTCCTGTGAGTGGACCCAGCTACCATTCCTGGAGCCGTCTTTTTCAAACCTTTACTGGGGCGCATTCCATGGAGAACGTGGACGCCAGGGCCAGAAGTGGCCCATTCTGAGAGTGCTTGGGTCCACTGCAATATCAAGACATATGGATACATATGGAAGTTTCCTAAGTCATGGGGGTACCCTCAAATCATCCAAGTCATGGATGACCATGACTTAGTATTGAAACCCAGGGTGACTTGGGGATCCATCATTTCAAGAAACCGCCATATTCCAGGGCCTAATTCCATCTCGACCATATCAAACAACCCCCAAAAAATTGGGGGATCCAATGATGAACGAATCCAATCGCTTCGTCAATGTAGTATGGCCAATTCACAACATCCATGCAGCCATCTTCAGATGGGGACATAATTTGGTGATTCACCAGTGGATGGAAGGATGGAATGGGGCACGTTTTATTTTCAGACACATTTTTATAATAGAATATATATATATACATAGTCACTAATTTTTATAATAGAATATTTGTTTGATGATTATAATGATATATACTGGTTGGTGCAATAACCATCTTGAAAAATATGAGTTCGTCAATGGGAAGGATGACATCCCATATATGAAATGGAAAAAACATGTTTGAAACCACCAACCAGTATATAATCACCAATGTTGGGGAAAAGCATCCCAAGCGGTGGGGTTGGAATTGGAAGAGTTGAACAAAAAAACAGCACAAAATACGAATTAAAACACACATGATAGCAATTCCGAAGAGATAGAGCAGTGTTTCCAGGATGTTGTAGATGATATTGACTTCATAATAATAGAATATAACACACACACATATATATATATATATATTCAGGTTTCCCAGTTTTTGGTCTCTATTTTAAAAATTTTAGGCTTGCTATAATCTTAACTGGCCTATTTCATGTGGCTATGACCCACTTACTGACCATGGCACCTTGGCTATCCACCTTGGGTGGAATCTCTGTCGGGCAGCTGAAACATGTAATTTCTGCAGCTCTTTCACCAGTGGTTTGATGTGGCGGTCGTCGTTCACGGCGGCTACATCAACCCCAAACTTTGGAAGAAAACATCTTTAAGTGAAAGAAATAGCGAACAATTCGCTTTAGGTATATTTGGTTATAATCGCATTCTATTCACAACACCTTTGGAATAGAATGTTCTGTCCATTTCTATCCTAAAGGGTTTCCGTGTTGCCACTGCTACTTTTTTCACATCCCGGTTGTTTTTTTTTTCGGGCCGAAAAAACAACAGTCAGCTGGGATGATCATCCTCCCAACAAGTGCTAATTATTCATTCTTATTTGACATAGATCATAGATCCATTAGTCATAAGAGTCATAAGTGTCAATTCGCCATTCTTGAAGTGCTGCTCTGTGTCAGCTGAACTTGAGCACGGCTTGGGTAGCATTGCGTCCACATGTCCATAGACAAAACGGACGCTCAGTGGCACTGGCGCTTCCAACCCTTGGGGTGTTTGCACATTCACATTCATGTTTGTTCTTCCAAGTCTGTTGCATCACAGATCTGACAGGATGTTTCAAACGCGGTTGTTGGTTCAGCCTGATTCAAAAGAGGGAAGAATTGGAGATGTCTGAAACAGCTTGATTAACCATCAAGAACTGAAACATGTATTCAGCAGAGTTTTATTAAACACATATCATATCACACATGTCCCAACACGGGTCAGGATTTGCCAAATCTCATGTCCGCACTTTGGCTGGACGCTGTGAAAGATGATTTGCATTTACACATAGATCCATTGGATCATCGTTGGTGAACTGGTTGGTGATTTCGTCCCACTCCAAACACGTCATAACACGTCCAGTCCAACAAAAACCACCAGCCAGCATCACCAGCTGAGTTAAAATCCCTTCATGTCAACCCCGGATTCATAAACCCTTGCTGTTTTTCAGGATCGATGGTGCGCCCCCAATTAGAGATCATCTGCGACTCAAATGCCACCAGCCAATGCAAATTTCACAGAGAGGTGAATCAAAATCCGGGCTTGACACTACAAGATATTACACACAGAACTTTGAACTCCCTTGCCATTTCCAGCCCTTGCAGGTTGACTCTCCCTCTGTGGCAGCTTCTCTGACTCAGTGACTTCCTGGGCTTTCACCAATGGATGGCTTGGAATATACCCAACCTAAAACCCATCGATTTTTTTTGCATGAACTAGGGGCATTTCCTGTAAATTTATCTTCCAAGTCTGGCACTCAAGAACAATGGGTTTTGACCATCAACAATGTGGGGATATGGTTGACAAATGATGGTTGATTGATGAATATGGGCCAAAGAATTGATGGAAACGAGCCTTCCAAGATTTTTCCAACGCGTTCAAAACGCGTACTGCATGTGTTCCATCTGTCTAATTTTCTACCATGCAGTATCATTTTTTCAATTTCAGTTTCAAACATGTTTTCGTCCAAATTTTCCGAGTCATCGAATAGAATGTATATATATATATATACACACCCTCCAAATACCTCAAAGAAAATGGGTAAAAATGGCTATAGACATCTACAAAAACCCTCCAAACAATGTTTCAACTAGCAAAAAATCACATTCACCCATCATTTGCCCATCATTTACTGCCTTTTAAGGCCCCGCCTCTATCGCCGGCTCCCTGGCCGTCGCCGCTGTGGGCGCCGGCGCGGTGCGGTGCCGCTCCACCACCGGCGCTGTGGCGGTGTCCTCGGAGCTGTCGGAGACCACGCGGCCCAAGCCGTGGGAGAAGCTCTTGGCGCGGACGTAGCCTGGAGAAAGGTGATACCCCTCTGTCAATGGCCATTTCAGGAACCTAAATTGGAGGTACCTACCATATATAAGGCCTATATAAGGCCTATGTAAGGGAATATCACCACAAAGTACCTCCATTTTAGGATCCTGAAATTCCCATTGACTCTGGTAATGACTAACAATTTGCTATTGAACATGGCCATTTATAGTGAGTTTTCCCATGAAAAACTGTGATTTTCCCATAGCTATGTTAGTTTACCAGAGGGTATGGGAAAAAACATATGGGTAAGCCATTGGAATATCAATTGGAATATCATCCAGGAATATCAATGGGAATATCAATGAAATAAACAATGGGTAAATTGCCCATAAATTCCCAATCGATAAATTCCCATTGGTCTCAAAGCACTAGGCTTTGTCCAAAAGATGGGAAAGTCATCCACCAGCTATTTTTAGATATGGAAAATCTGTAAATGGAGATATACAAATGGAGCTCTTGTTCTAGAAATGCTGGATTTTCATGGATTTTCGGGACGGAATATCAAGTTTTCATAGGGACAATCTCATGGGAGAATTGTAGGATCATGACAATGGGATAGTGATGGATTGCCTGCCCTCTGCTTTCAAAGGTGGCTGGATGGAAAATCCATGAAAATCCTCTATAACTGGAGGTCTTAATGGGTCTTGTTTCTAGAAATGGTGGATTTTGTTCGGGACAGAAGTCAAGTTAGATGAGAATAAAATGGGAATATCAATGGGACAACCCCGTAGAATTTCAGTATCATGAGAACTTTTGACAGAAACTTTATCACAATCCCAAATAAATTATGCAGTAGTAGTCTGTATATTAGCCAATCAACCAGGACATTTTGGAATAATAGGACGGATTGGATATCAAAAATGGGGATCAGATGGTAATATCATGGACTATGTCTGGATATATGGGGAATATGGTTGGAGTTTGTTGGAATCTCCCCATTCTGACTTAAGCAGCACCTCGGGAGATATCATGGGCCAAAATATCACGGTTAAATCATGGGCCAAAATATATCACTGGAACATCATGACCCATGTCATGACCCATGTCATGACCCATGTCATGACCCATGTCATGACCCATGTCATGACCCATGTCATGACCCATGTCATGACCCATGTCATGACCCATGGCCCCCATCCCCAGCCAGTTGCCTTTGTGCTCCAGGGGCGCTGGCTTATCATTGCTCAGTAGGGAGATTTGCTTGTCGATCACCATGGAAGCAGCTGCCTTCACATGTTCCTCCGCTTCGCCACTAATGAGGTACCTGTTAGTTAGGTGGCAGCACTCTGGGACCCGCCATCTTACCATCAACATTGTGATTAACCTATGGAACTTGGATTAAAAGACTGTTGAATGCTGGATATGGCTTCCATGGCTGGTAAAGTTGTAAAGCCACCAGCCAGCAAGAAAATGATGTGAAACCATTTGTATCATGCCGATTGATATCCTCACGCTATCGTTTTTTTAATCACCCCAACACATTCCAATCATACTATACATATCCAAGAAAACAAAGCGTTATTCAATTAATTTCGCTAGTCTCAATGAAGAATGTGACGCGATAAGTCTAAGCAATCTAATCAAAACCGAAGCACTTAAATACAACCCGGAACCTACCATATACAGCACCAAACCTGTACAAAGGATTTTCAAACAAAATGTGAACATTCTTTTTTGCAGGAAATCCAGGTTATAGGTTGATACTTACCGTAATATAGCTCCATGGATCCCCAAGTTATTTTGGGCTGGGAATATGGATACAACTACAGCTCCTTATTTGTTTTTTCCAAATCTCCGCGGAAGGATACACCTCTTAAAACCTTTCATCAGCGATCACTGAACCAGCCATAAAGTTCATAAATGTTTATAATTATATAATTATAGTCAAACTCTTCATGAAAGTTCAACCATAAATACAGGATGGTGCCCCCCAGCTATAGGTTGGTTTATAGCCCCATCTAAATATAATTATTTGCGTATCACACACGATTCTTATTATAGTTATTTGCACCAACTTAGCTAACTAACCATCATTAACCATCATTAACCAACATTAACCATCATTAACCATCATTAACCAACTTATCTGTAAACCATCAACCAACCACCCTTCACCCCCAAGAGAACCCCCTTGGAGAAACTCGCCAGGTGACTCGATGAACTCGTCGTAGGAGAGCTGTGCATCGTGCACGAACTGTGGGACCTCCGCCAAAATCAGAGCGGCCTGGTCCTGTGCGGCAGGGATCGGCTGACCTGGGAAAAAAAGGTGGAAAATCACTCAACAAAAAGCCGAGAACTGGAAAAAAAAATACCAAGTGATATATCCCAATATTGTGACAGAACTATATAATTTAGCTTTGAAAACCATCAAAAAGGATTCAAAAGGATTCAAAAGGTGTGATTTTAAGCAAATCAGAACTTCTGATTTAAGCAGTCATTTTTTTCAGCGGAAAAGAGTGTGATTTCAGGAGCTATGATCAACTATTGAACCAAAGTAGGCAGTTACGCGGACTTACCTTTTACTTCCCAATCCTACGGGGTTGCACACTACTTGAAAGCCAACTTGGATGATGTAAACATGGAGGGAAAGTGAGACGAGCCTTGGGATACCAACCCAAGATCTAGACTGTGAGGATGCCATTGGGATATTTGACCAGAGGAGTTTCTTAGAGATCTCCGAACTTATGCTTGCCAGATTGAAAAGGGACCATGGAGTTTCCTATTTTCCAAGGGTGATAATGCATGTCTCAGACGCGCAGTTGACTGGCATTCCTCTAAATCTTGGGAGATGTTCTTATGGTTCAAAGATGAAGTACCAATACCCCAAACAGTTCCTGCTTCTTATGATCGCTCCAATCCACTTTCATGGCCTCAAGAAGTTTGAGTCTAGCAAGTTTCTTTATCTTCATACTGGAAAATACTTCATGTACATTCGGTTACAATGCATCAATCTAATTCAATCTATGATCCTAGATTTCAAATTGATTGCACCAATTGGCCATGGTTTGCCATGTTTTTTTTAGATAATCCAGTTGCCATCTGATCAAAGTTTGTGAATTCCATCTCCAACAATAAAGACACAAACGCCAAAACATGGGTTCTTACGAGAATGCTCCATAGTCCACAATATTTAGCAACTGGATTTGCCATATTGTGGTAAACCCAATCACAAACCATCCCCAATATCACCACAAATGGGTCCTTGAAATACATCTCGGAATGGCAAGTTTATTGTTGGATTTACCACGTTATTTGGTTCCCCATCATTTCTAATTGGATCCATTAGAAATACAGTACCGACTCATAATGATCCATTGGTAGATAAGAATTATGATATTAGATGATATGGAATGCTGGTTATTTTGACCATGATGATAGTGATCCATTGGGTGTTATTAATGATCTTCGATATTCAATGATATTAGATGGTAATCACAACGATAGTGGGGATCATCACACATATTCAATAATTTAATAATATCATATGATAACTGTAATGTTTACTATAATCATGATATCCAATATAGATAGAAATTAAACTATAATCATCATCTAAGACTAATATAATCATTATCATCTAATCATAATCATAATGATAACGATATGATACTAATTATAAAATACCACACATGTTATGTATGATAACTATAGAATGATAGTTGGCTTTCCCGCTTAAATAGTCTTTGGCTTTCCCGGCTTGCCTCGCTTTCCAACGTTTCACCCAAGATCTGTCGAAGATTCTCCACGGTGATGAAGCCCGAGTTGTCCTGTGAACTGCAAAAAACATGTTGAACAAATGTAGAAAAAACATAGAACAACTATTTTTTTTACCCTCTGGTAAACCTACAAAAAACTATGGAAAATCACCATTTTCTAGTTGGGTAAATCAACTATTTCGACTGGGCCATTTTCAATAGCAAACTGTTAGTTTACCAGAGGGTAATTTGGGGATCATCCATTTCGTCTGTTGGAAGACTACTATTCTTTAAACATTAAGCGTGATTCTAAGGATCTATGTCAATTGGGGAATATAACATTGGTCATTGGGGAACAATCTATTTTTGCTGGGTTGAAAGATAAGCACATGTTAGAAACCGTCACCATACAGAGTACTATAGATATGATAGATTATTTGCTACATTGTTGTTCAACCTATCTTCCATTTCGCGGTGCGCAGAACTATACTAATTTCTTCCATTTCAAAACGCCGAAATGGAACAGAACGCTCACCACACAGAGATCATCAGAGATCCAGTTTTTCAAATCCAGTGTTGGCGCTATCATGAACCTCCCATCACAGCATCACATCCCAGGACTTGATACGAGACCAGTAATGATTATGCCAAGCGGCTAGCAAATACCAACAAAAGCCATCCAAAGTCTGACATGATTTGACTCATCCAAGCACCCCTTGATATTGTTTAAGCAGCCCCTTTCCACGAAACCATGGTGGATGTAGGGAATTTCCACAGTTCATTGGGACCATTGAGGGGATGTTTTATATTAGGGGGATGGGACACAATGGACAGAATTCTAAAAATTCAGCGTTGACAGAAAATTCTGCATCTAAATTCAGGGGTTGCATCACACCTAGCACGCGCCCCGAGGTAGGTGATGCCCATTGCTTCTAAGATCATCTCACTTGTGTGGTGAATAACCCTGGTTAGTAAGTGCCCAGTCAGGTTATTCCATCTACCCTCTGGTAAACTAACATAACTATGGAAAGTCACCATTTTCAATGGGAAAATCTACTATTTCTATGGTCATTTTCAATAGCAAACTGTTAGTTTACCAAACCGGGTATATTCATGTGTTGTATCTATGGAAACCCTTCACCAGTTACAATCCATGGGATGACCCTGACCCAAAAAAGAACCAAACCTCAACAAAGCACAGTGAATCCAACAGTAAAATATGCCATATTTACCATATTGATCCATGTCAAGTATGTTGTTTTGTAACCCACCTTGAGAAAGATAGTTTCAATTACTAACAACAACAATCACATAACCCATTCAGTCAGAATTTTATAGATTCGATGCTTTCCCTGGTTATAACATGTTATAACCATAGACTTCATCTTTCAGTGGATGCCCTGGATGAGTCGCCCGGCCCGTCGCCGCGGTATGCCGCGGTATGCCGCGGTCCGTGTCAAAGCGCTTGAAGGCCGTCCGCACCAGATCTTCATGGATCTCGATACGCGAGGACATCATGGCAGCCAGGAACTCGCTATACTTCACTTCCTGCCAGGGCGGTGTTTCGGTTTTTTTTTGGCCCTTTTGAACATGGTGAGGGGCTAGGGTGATGAATTTTGGTGATTTGTTTTTGTGACTTAATGGGATTGATATGGAGTTGTTGTGTTTTGTAGTTATTGAATCGCATTTTGTAGTGATTTAGCCATATGTTCGTTGGCGTGAACTCCGTGAACTATGAAAACTACTTCGATACTTATCTACCACAAATCCAACGGTGAATGGAGTTATGTCATGTTCTGTCTACCAACTTATGACTAATATTGACTAATGATATTCCACCTGGATCATCATCATCTATAGTACAGCCCATCAGAGTGGGCATCCTGGTTTTGCAAAATCCTGAAAATGGGAATGCCTAAAAATGGCCTCAAGAGAAGATAGAAACATTCTTATCCACTATCTTGATGCTTGCTATTGCATCTTTTGGGATGAAGATATAGATACCTTCATGACTACAAATGACTCCTGACATCTCCCAGGGTGATCCTGATTTTATGGGTCCTTTGAAGGAACATGTATACCATTCAGTAGGACTAATGAGGTAAACCCACTAATAAACTCTTTCTAATTGGGGTCTACTATTGGCTATACACATATTTGGATATATTTGGATATATTTGGGATGATTTAAGAAAGCCTCCTTAATGATTGGCTCATGGTTTATGCCATTGGCTTTACTCCATGAACATCGAATTTTGCTCACAACAGATGGTGTTGTGAAACTGGCAGATGCCGATCATCCCGGGGCACGCATCAAAAGTAAAGCACATCTCCTTCAGAAGGAACTAAGATACGCATCTAAATCATCTAATATAGCAAAGCCGCTGATGAATCCGAATTCTTGAAGATTTCTGAGCCCCCATATTTGATGATGAAATTGCCATGTTCGCAGCATTCTTGATGGTAGAATCATGGTAAAACCACCATTGTTCAGAATTGTTCACTATTTTTCACACTTCTTCACCATTTTCTCCATCCACAGACCTTGATTTTGGTTGGTTACCCCGCCGCCATCAATCCCAGCCCATCCTCGTGGTTGCTGGCATCCAAGGCTGCAAAGATCTTCCGGGTTTCCTCATCCGTGATGTCGAAGCGATCCTCCAAAACCGTGCGCAGTTCGTGCAGCTGAATGGTGCCCTTCTTGTCTTGGTCCAGCTCCTGAGGTGGGTCAAAACCAGTCGGCTCGGCTATGCTCGGCGAAAAAAAACATGCTACGACCATATCAAACATGTTCACCCTGTCACGACCCAAGGGATCCAACAAAATTGCGGCAACTTTAAATTCCAACATTCCGTGTTTTTTCTCATCAAATCTTCACCAAACGCCATCACCCAACCACCCAACTCCTCAATCATCCCCTCCAACTCATCCCGATGATCATCAGGATCGTAAATGCACAACATCATAATCTTGGTGATCCAATTTCTTCCCAACCCAAGCTAGTTCCCAACCACTACCCCCCATCCAGTCGGCCATCCCCATGCCCCCGGCCATCCCCATCCAACAATGTGGGCCCCCCCCAGTGATGTGAACGTTGGTTTATAAACCCCATGAATACTATAGTTATTTGCGTACCATAAACCATAGTTATTGGACTTATAAACCAACTTAGCTATCATAAATCAGGTATAAATCCCATAAAATCCCCATTCTTCTGGGTTAGATCACCATTTTCCTATGGTTCGCCTTGGGGGCCATCCCCATCCAACCATCGGTAAGGCTCCATGAAGGCCTCGCGCACCTCTGCCATCTCGCTGTTCGACAACGACCAGGCCATGACCTGCAGACAGGTCCGGCGGAACTTCGAGGCCCGCGCGTAGGCCGCCAAGGAATGGACCACCGAGGCGTCCAGGCCGCTGGAATCCGTCCTGATTTCAACAGCTGCAACGGGGAAACCCACGGGGAAACCCACGGGGAAACCCACCAAACATAGGCAAAAAATGGTGAAAAAACGCAAAAATGATCGGAAAACATGATGAACAATGAGGACACATTGGGATAAAATGGAGAAAAATGGCTGGTTGAACCATGAAGATTGGGAAAAACATGGTCATGATATTGAAAATTGATGAAAATTGGTTGTTTAACCATCAACAAATAGCACCGAATTGAAATCTTATCATCAAAGAATTACTGTTTTCCACCAAAACTGGAAATAGACTCACAAATATAGGTTTGAATCGACAAACATGTGCATTTATGACGGTTTTGCACCCAACAAACATGTGGATTGACAAATTAAGATAAACATTCACTGGCTTGGTTGACACTCCCTGGCTGGGAAGACTGAAGGGGAGTCATCATATCTGAAGAATCAAATCACCCTCTGGTAAACTAACATAACTATGGAAAGTCACCATTTTCAATGGGAAAATCTACTATAAATGGCCATTTTCAATTACCAGAGGGCAACTCAAAATTCTCAACCGCTTCCTGGAGGTTCTGCAGGGCAGCCGGGGCGATTTTCCATTGCCATGTTTGATTGCCAGAGGGTAACAAGAAAGAACAAATACATCGACAGGAATCGCCCAAGCAACCAAGAACTGTTGCAACCGCTGAAGGTTGCCCTAATTCAGCCAGATTGTACGCTATCCTTCATATTTTGTTGGTATATTCCATATTTTGTTGGTATATTCCAATATCAAATCAAGCTCAAAGCAACAACTGTTGAAACAATTCCGCGGTGTTATCCCGCTATCCAACCTGAGGTACGATCGTCAGTTACGATCCGTGGAATGATCCTCAAGCCGACTACTAGTCATCCCATGGCTATATCCCCAGATCATTATACAGAAGGTGAGGCCCCCAAACGATAGCCAAGTTCATTTATAACTAGCTTATGGTATAATATATACACTATTATAGACTATATGTCTATAGTTAATGGATCTTAATGGGTTCATCCACCAGCTTATAACTGGGGGAGGCCTCACCGTAGTGACCTTCGAATCCATATCCTCACCCGTAGTGACAAAATCGCGCCTCAACCTCAACTGTTCAAGCACCCTATTTCGTTGGGAACATGAGTGATAAATCACCACACCATCCCATGTGATATAGCATTTATATATTATGTTATATATATATATGTGTATAATTTTCTATATCTGTATATATATATATATATATGTGTAGTTGATTGACTATTCTATATCTCCCATAAAACCTCTAAGTAACGACCCCAACTGCCCCCTCCCATCCCTCAGGGTCCCTGAGGGCATCTGCTCCCGATCGCGGATCCAGGGATGGGCCAAGGCCTGCTCCGCCGTCATGCGCTGCTCGGGGTCGCGCTGCAGCAACTTTGAGACGAAGTCGAAGGAACTGGCCTGGGAACTGGTGCCCACCCCGTTGTGTTTCTTGCTTTTTAACCATCATAAACTACATATATATATATATTATGTATGTATATATATATATATATAGTAATATATTTATATATATATATCATGTATATATATGTATACATAATATATATATATATATGTATGTATTATATATATATATACTAGCTAAAGGTGTGAAAAAAACACAACTGTGTTTGCTTTGTTTTCAGCAGCAAACATGGACATGTTCGGAGAAAAAATGGATCAACTCCAAATGTTGATGGTTCACAAACAACTAATAGACATTTGACTAGTGCAGAAGCATTGTTCAGTTCAAAGCAACAAGAGTTGTTGTGTGTTGCACCAACAAGTTTCGACTGGAAACTGCATTGCAAAACAAACAGGCAACTGCTTCACAAGTTAAACAAACAACTCGAATTTGCCCTTTCTGTGTCGCTCTTTTTTCCCCTTTTTTTGTTGACGTCTTTTTCCACTAGTTTCTTCAATTTCACATTTTGTTGAAAAGGAAACATATGCAAGAAAACAAAAACGAAGTTAACAAAAAGGAACAATCACGCAAAAACGAACGATAAAAAATGAAACACATAAGTGACAAAGACTTGTTTTTTTTATCTTTTCTCGCTAGTCCATTTCGTTTTTTGCTCATGTCAATCATTATTCAAGTTTCCAATTTAAACTTGCAAGCATATTGAAAGGATTGGGCTTTATATGCGATTGATGTAGACAAGTCGGTAGACTTTAAGCCGATACAGGAGTAGAACATGGTTTAAGGTACAGTAGATGCATCAAACGAGCTAAAGGTGTGAAGAAACACAACTGGGAGGCCTGACCTTGCAGGGTATGATTGCTTTGTTTTCAGCAGCAAACATGGACATGTTCCGAGAAAAAATGGATCAACTCCAACTATTGAGGGGGGTTCACCAACAACTAATAGGCATTTGACTGTACAGAAGCATTGTTCAGTTCAGTTCAAACATGTTCAAACATATTCTATGTAACCAACACAACATGGTTCATGGTTTGCTCGATGTCGTTCAACCAAGAAGCACTGGGGATTATTCTGAGGAAATTAAAGTGTTCATGGGATTGAACCAGGAAACAACCAACATGATATGTTTTGAGGATATGGCTTGAATTGATCTAGGCACATGTTGATCATCCCCAAATCAGAAAGAAACACGGCAAGATAACCCTGACTTTGCTGGGATCTGCCAAAAGGACTGAATATTGGGGGAACGTTCATATTGATCCACATTTTCGAAGCACTATCACAAGTGGCAAGTGGTAAAGTAAACCGATTGAAGCACTATCACTATCAATGAATTCACCATTCTGGTCAGGATGGAACCTCTCCTGGCAGATCTGACACCCACATTGGTATTTTTTCCCAAACGCATTGCATCTGCCTTGTGGCTACTTGCAGCCATTTTGCAACACCTCCATCACAAACAGGCAATATTTCAAGGATCACCCCACTTCGTTGCTAGTTTCCACTCCTTGTTTAGAAGTCCCATGAGTGGGTTTTTCACAAATGACCGGATTCATTCTATTCTATTCTATTATTACGTTTGAACACATTTTATAACTGGATGCTAACCTCACAATCGCTAACCAGATACGTCGACGATGAAAAAATGATTCCCCGTTGGACCTATGCGCAGCGGCGCAGCGGGTCGCCAAGACACAGATACTTTGCTCCATTTCTTTTCGTCGTAGGTGAAGTCACCATTCAGGATATCCTGCAGCTGAGGCACGAAATCGATCGAAATCGCACAGTAAAAACGGCTGGCAAAAAATCTATGGCTTTTAAATGGGTTTAATATAATAGATTTATTTCTTTCACCACTTTGTCAATAGATAGCTAAGTTGGTAAACATAACTCCAATAACGATGGTTTAAGATACGTTTCTAGCTACAAATAGCTATAGTTAACGGATGTTAACGGGCTTCATATAAACATCACTGGACCTCATCTTGCGGGGTTCAAAACCATCACCAAGTCTCCGTTTCAGTGTCTTCCAGGTCGGGTCGTATGGGGAATGGCATATAGCCCACCAAAAGCAGGAACACCACCACGCCCAAACTCCACAAATCACACCTGAGTGACGATAGTGGCAAGAAATACAGAATTTATACGTGATCTACACGAGAAATGCAACACTTAGATCCAACCGAGCCCGGTACAAACCGACTTGTTTTTGAGAATATGTATATATATATATATATATGTGGATGTATGGGTGAATGGATGTGTGTATGTAGGTCGGTAAGTACATAGCTATTCTTCTTTTCCTACAAGGTGGCCGCCCCAGTCTTGTTGCTTTGTAAAACCCATTATATAATTAATAGTTATATCTGACAATAAACTTATCTTATATTAACTGATAATTAATATGGTAAGCCCATTATTATGACTATATCTGACTATCCCCATAAACCATAGTTAAGTTGATTATATCTGCGCCTTACCAGGATGCAAGTTGACACCATCAGCAAAGTCAGCGAGTAAAACTCGGGAGAACCCATACTTTTTGAGGGGATAAAGAAGGATATGAAAATAGGGCTAATATGGCTGATATTAAGGATAATAGTGGGATCTTCATGATATATGGGATAACTCTACATAATGATAAACCATCGAGGTTTTAGTCATTGGCCTATGATGCCATGTTTTGCTGTCCGAATGTCTTGGAAGGTGATTCATCCCCATTTTGCTGTCATTTTTCATGTCAGTTTTGATGTAAAAAACTCAAGTGCCGGGAAAAGAAACCATGATTTTGCATTCAACGTCCAAGTTCTCAATAGTTCTCACACATCATTTTTCCTAATACTGTACCCTCTGGTAAACTAACATAACTATGGAAAATCACCATTTTTAATGGGAAAACTCACTATAAATGGCCATTTTCAATAGCTACGTTAAATTACCAGAGGGTAATCTCCGTTTTCCACCATTTTAACCAGCATGTTCAACATCTCCATCCCCAAAAAAGGCCACCATTCCCCGTTTCGCCGTTGCATGTCACATGTTGGTATAGCTCTGTTGGATCACCTCTGGCGCGACATAACAGATCGTGCCACCTCAGGATGGTGTCGTGCGCAACGAAACTCTGGGATGAAGGGAGGTCAGTTATTAAAAAAATATAGACTATATATATATGCATAAGTATGTAACATTAATATATGCATGTATATACTGTATATAATATGTATATATATCATTATGTATATATATATATATGTATATATATATATACCTGGACCTTCATATGTAACTTAAATTTAAGTACTTCCAGGATTTGTACCTTAAATTGGGACCTCGTTATGTAAATTTACATCCCGAGCGTTTTTTGCATCTCGAGCACTTTTTACATATCATCAGCCACTTGACCCCTCATCGATGATAGTTTAAGATCTTCCCATACCTGATATCCCACCTTGGTCATCTTGGCAGCCATTTGGCTGTCAACTTCATTCCAAGAGCCAGCTTCCCAAGGAACAGGCCCGGTTATTCTTAAGTGCAGTGCATATGTGATGTGCACGCTTGGGTTCCCCTCGGTGCCCACCAAAGCCAAAGACCTTGGCAGCAGGTTCGAGCACCATGGAGACTGCATAAATCATATGTGGCAAGGCGGGGGTTGGCTAGAGTTATGCAATCCCTTCAATATCCTTTATCCAAATGATTGAATATGTAGGATTATGGTATCACACAACATGGATCATACATGATATTAAAACATAACCTTTTCCTTGACCTAATCTATCTCAACCCGGAGAGGTCTTGACACCTCGGAGTGCCTGGGTCAATCTGGCACGCTTATATCAACAGGTCAATCCACTCAATGGTAGCTCAGTGTTGCCACAGTAGGTTTGATCAACACGTCATTTCCCACAAACTTTGAAGGTTCAAGATTTGTCATCCATTTTTTCTTGGGGGGCACCCATGGCGAAAATCGAAACTCGGTCGCCCGTGGTGTCCGCATGGGAACGGCATGAATATCTTCAGAATGCTGGAACCCGGGGTGAGTTGGTGCAATGCCCCAAGCCCGACAAAATATGTAGGCGTGATGTGCTGAACAATGCCGATGTTCTGGGCCCTTTGATTGAACACATTGGTGCCTAGGTTGTGGTGGTTGTTGTGTTTTTTTTTGGGGGGGTAACCCCGGCTTATTGAAAGCAGTTAGTAGTTTCATCGACAAATCACATGATCCTAGGTGTTAGACCTTCGGTTCATGAAGTTCAGCCCCATGTGGAAGAGTTCTTTTTTCGGAATCGTTCTCGCAGTAAACCGGCAGTTACAAGATCCTTGGCTAAAGTTTGTTCCTTTTTGAGATCTGTGAACCCTCAAATCGAATTTTACTTTATGTTGACCCGAAAGAGTAGTATTGGGGAAATGCGCGTTATATCCCCATTGTGTCTAAGATTAGACCCAGGTACGCAGGCGAAAGCACAATCGTGGGCACTACGCCGATTGATCTCGGTCTTCTCTAGGACCGTCAAACGGCCCCATGTGCCACGTGAGCCAGCAATGCGGGCTTTGTACTTGGTGGCAGGGGTGCCATTACCTGAAGGCGCATAACCCATACTATCATCCATTTTTATATGACCTAATTTAGATATTGAACGTGGTTTAGACCTGATATAAACAAATATGATAAGCCCATAGTAAACATTGGTGCTCAATTATGATGACCCAAAAAATGATTTCGGGTAACATATATCATGTTATTTATCATTGGGACTACCCCATGTTCCCAGGTGCAGACCCAGAGATCGAGCACCCGAATCCAGCAGGGGAAGCTGCCAGTCCTGGTGATGATGTTGGTGAAGATGAAGAGGGATGGGGAGATGAGATGGAAGAAGAGGGGTGTGAGGAAGAAGATCTGGACAATGATTGTGAGATTGATCCAGACCCTCAACTTCTTAATTAGAACCATTTTCTGATAACGCTGAATTACTTTACCAAGGGTTCCCATCAAAAAAAGGATTGCGGACGATCAAACTTCATCCGCCTCACTGGCCAGCTGAGGACACCGGCGCTGAATTACCCAACGCAGAAGCTCCTGCCGCAGATTTTCCAGTGAGCTCAGGACCCTCATCCTCCTCCACTGGTTTCTCTCCAACTATCCTAGCACTTAATTACTATTTTCCATCCAAAGATTGGGAACTCAATGATGATAAATGATGTATTGTTGAGAAAAAACTTAGTTGTTAATGAGGTGATGTGAGCCGCCCGGGACCATTTGTTTCCTACACTGCCCCGGCCGAGACGACTGAGATCCCTATGGTCCCAGCTATTGCCCCATGTGCCAAAGAGGGTTCTATGGAAGAGCCCAGTGTAGCGAATGACCCAGCCAATGTGCCACCTACTGAATCTACTGGGGTTGACTCAAAAGTTGATGAGAAGGACATGTTGGATGCTGAGGAGAAAAAATTGCAGACCCTTTTGGCACTCCGTGAGGCACAGTACAGGTTGGAGTCACTCAAGGCCATGCGAGGCAGTCCTGCGTCTTCGTCTCCATCACTGTCGCCGGCAGGCCGGCCTTGGTGGGACAGGGGCTTCTACATTTCTACATGCATTGTTTCAAAAATAAATACTACCAAACAACAGAACATTATATAACTGGTATCAGCATTATAAGTTGTGAATATATTGTTGTGGTTTATATTTCTACGATTCCCCTTTCTGCCTATGTGCCATTCATAAGACTTGAACTCTAGATGCATTGCAAAATTGATTTTAAATAAATAAAAACAACAACACGGAAAAGGATGTTAGAAAAACCCATCGCCCTACCAAAGAATGGGTTATTCTCTCGCACCTGGTCCTCATTGGGAAGGTTCCGTGGACAACATGGACACGCTCCCTATGGATGAGGAAATGGTGACTTCAGCCATGAAGGACTGCACATTGACAACCGGGTTCTAAGTCTACCCTTTTTTGCCCCAAGTATGTTTCCAACTTATGTTAATGATAGCTACTAGTCAAGAACCATTCCATGTCAAGATATATCAAGATATGTTAAGATTAGTTTTTTCTTCCCAACTGCTCAGGAGTTCGGAAATATGCGCTTGGCTTCCCCTTCTGGTGAGAAGGTCCAGGTCTTCAGCCCACCAGAGGGTGGCAAGTGCCACGCTGCCCCCGCGTCTGAGGGCACCCACACATCTCGGGCAGCCACGCCTGAGGTTGGCAACTCTGTTGGGTCCAACATGATTGATGAGCCCTCTACAAGTCACGTTGAAGTTCCCAAGTCTGAAGAGGCCCAGCATCCCCGAGAAAGCGGTATCACCATGTTGAATTCCATTCTACTTGCCAAGGGTACTCCAAAAGAAATTGCCCAGGGCTATTTTGATAGGATGAATACCGAGAGTGTGACAGCAGTGTGCCCAGATGATCGAAAGATTAAAGCAAGTAGCTCAAAAAAAATGAGGAACATGACTAAACAACGAAGTGCTGAAAGTGACCATGAGGACATGAAAGATACACCACGGGGCCCGCTGCAGGCTGCAGCCCCTGCTTTGGAGAAGAAGGATCCAAGCCCGCTTTCTTCACAAGGAGCAGATTCCGCCAGAGCTGAAGCCATACCAAAGGCCGAAGCACCCGCCACCAGCAAGACAGAAGATGTAAGCCAGGCAGACAAGATGCAGGAGAATGGCAAGAAACCAGAGACAAGAGATTCGGTGCCAAAGGCCAAGACGAGCAGAAGGAAAGACAAACCCAAGGGAAAAGAGGTGGACAAGAGCAAGGCAGAGGATATCCTACCAGATCAGCCCAAGCCTGAGAACACAGTTTCCACCGGTTTGAAGAGAGCAAAGCACGTAGAGCTAGAGAATGGACAGCTTGCCACAGTTCCTGGCAAGCGCCGGGTTGAAGCTTCAACCCGTGATTTGAAGAAGGCAAAGAAAGAAGAGGAGATTGAGCACCGCAAGACTCAAGATTCCGCCCCAGCTGAAGCCGTACCAAAGGCTGAAGCACCCGCTGCCAAGACAAAAGACGAGCACCAGACAGACAAGATGATGGCTGAAGAGTCAGAGAAGAAGGAGGAAAGCCTTCCCCGAAAGAACTTGGAGAAAGATTTTGAGAAGTCCGAGAAGGAGGTAGGGGTCGGGTGTTGCCTTCCTCTAGTTGCTTGAAGTGTTCTCACTACTTGTAAGAAGTCGGAAAAAAAACACATTATTATAGAAATACAACCAAGATAAACTCAAGGTTCCATATTGAAAACAAAACCATATAAAGTTTTTCTACCAAACCCGACCACCTCATGTTTTTGTTTTCTTTCCATGCTGTCAGGCAGAGGTTCTTGCGAAGAGGCCAGAGGTTCTGGATACCCTCTTGCCAGTGTCGCCCACTGAGCAAGCTGCTGGCCAACGTGTGACTGACCCAGAGAATGCACCAAAGAGAAATAGCAAAGGGAAAGGCAGAGGAAGAGGAGGCAAAGGCAGAGGAAAAGGAAACAAAGGCGGAGGTAAAGGCAGAGGCAAAAGCAGAAAGGCTGAGGTTGAACGTTCAGCTGAACCACCCAAGAAAAGAACAAGGAAGTCAAAACAAGATGCTGACAATGGAACCACCCTAAGTGGCATGTCAAACCAGGACATCAGCACTGCGGGCCCCGGGGAAAGCAAGAATGGGCATGTCGCAAAGGCAGCTCCCAAGGCGAAAGCCACAGCACAGAGCAAGGCCAAGGCCAAGGCAAAGTCTAAGGCCGTGGTAAAGACAAAGGGCAAGGCATCTCCCAAGAAACGGGGCAGGAAACCCAATGCTGATACCCATGGCAAAAAGGCAAAGGCTGCTGAGGGGGGGGCACCCATGAACCCGGATGGTGGTGATGATGGTGACCGTGGCTCTGATGATGGCAAGCCCCACCTGACCCCGGAACAGATTGCCATTCGAGCCCGCAATTCCCGCAAGAGCTCGGCCTACCACAGGGCATACAAGGCAGCTTTGAAGCAGGGGATGGAAGAAGCAGGAGCCAGGGCCGTGGGAAAGGAAGCATCTTTGATTTACAATATGAATTAAGTATCTTTCTAGTTTCCATTTTAGGCCCATGAGCTTTTGGAGGGACACCCAAGATTTACCTTTCTTCCCTACACAGCCCATCCAAGGCATACCACCGTACTTTCTGATCAAGATCGACGTTGGCATCGACAATTGTTTTCTCGATTTGGGGGCAGTAGCACAAAGCTACTGCAATTGAAATTTTGTTGTGTCTACACGTGCTTAGGATGTGTGCATGTGTCAATCCACTCCCAAAGAAACACCGATTTGTGGAGATTTCTTGGTTCCCACAGCGCTCGGTGAGCAAAGGCAGCTTAGATGATCTTAGGTTTGATCTACGTTTGATCTATGCGTGATCTCTCAGCAGATGTGAAAAAAACTGTTTGATGATGAATCCCACTGCATAGGATGTTAGGTTCGATTATCTAAACAATTTTACATGGTTTCAGGTTGAAGGTCTCGTATGCTGAACTGCCCATATACCCCACCCCCTCTGTTGATTTCGAGCCATCTTCCGCTGAGCAGCCAGGCGTGAGTGATTCCTTCTATCTTCGATTGCATCCAAATGGCCTGGGCAGCCCGAGCTCTGTTTCAAGGTGCTGCGCTGCAGTGAGCTTCAAACTGTGGGTCATTGAATTATCTTTCAGGAATTATCCCTCTTATAAAATCTTACTTACAAGGTTGTCACGATGAGACAGTTTAGGGGATCTATAAGGAGGTATTCTAAAGACTACAGTTCAAGCTTTCATTGTGCACATATCTGGATATTCCCCTGCCTAGCTTTTGGATCCAGTTCCCGGCACCCGTGCATCAAGCTATGGCGGGAAGTTTGACCCACAACCTTATGAGTATTGGCTCGCCGAAAGTTTTCCCCTCAGAACCAGATACAATGTGTTACATGTGGGTATGGATCAAAATTGGGGTTCCTTAAAATTGCACCCTCTAAATCAAGAAAATGGGAATATATCCTGTTGGGAAGGACGCCCCAATTTTGCTCGATACCTAGAGCTGGAATCTTTCCGGAATTGATGGATATAGATTGATCTTTCTCCCCAAGGTCCTGATTGGACTTGTAAGCGCCTCAGCATATGTCAAAAAATAATAGAGTTGAGGCGTGCAAAATATCATGAAAACAAATGCATAGAAAATACTTCCATGGCTGCTGATCCCAGGTCTTACTCCTTGGTTGGTGTCCGTCTTTGCGGCAGACAGTGGGTGGCCCCTTTCAGTTTTTTGAAGTCTTCAGTGGCCATGGTAATTGTTCAAAATACATGCACCTCGCCAAAGTAATACAAGATCCAATCATACAAAGACCACATTAAGATTTGATGGCGTTTGCCTTTCTTTTCCAAATCCTAGGTACCAGAAAGGCTATGCTTGTGCTAGCTACGACAAGGACTATGCTACCGCTGGGCACCGCCAGTCGTGTATGAACTATCTCGAGCCTTCGGGGTATGTGTTATTGAACTGCATTGATATTGCTGGGGTAACATACTTGAAAATCAAACATCATGGGTGTTGTGGGTCCCTGCCAAGGCTTGCCCTTCTGGTGGCGATGGCTATGGTCCCGGCGGGGCTTGTTCTGCTGGCTCCTGATTGCGGGAGTTGGGGCATCCCCGCACGCTACACTTCTATGAGAACATATCATAACGCCATGGGATGCCCTCAAAGGGAATTTGTTGATCGAGGCAATGTCATGATATCGAGGACGGCTTTGAAGACTTCTACCATTGTTGTTTTTGATTGGTACCCATATCCCAGGAAAAAAACTATATATGATATTTTCGAGAACCCACTCTTTTCGTATGATCCCTGATCTCCAATACCCCAGGACAGTGGCTTTGCTGATGGTACTTATTGCTTCCAACTGCTTGTGGATACTAGAGAATCCTCGTCAAAGTCTGTTGGTGCGCCATTTTCGCTTTGAATACCTTTGCAATTCCATTGCATATGTCCCTTCTTTGGCATGATAAATATTTTTTGTGATCCCTCAAGTCAAGGTTTCAGTTCATAACAGAACAAGGAAATTGAAACTTGGGCTATGTCACATTGCCCGGGCCCAGGTCTATCGCGGAGATTTTTGGATGCAGCTTCTAGGTGGGGCTTGCCCCAAGCGCACCTCCATATGGTCCAATTGCCGGGAGTTGGCGGGTTGCTTGGACCTGGGCCGGCTGACCAAAGAGAAGAGGGATGGCAAGCAGCTCGAAACAACCCGCCACTCCCCAGCATGTGGGTAGTCTAAAACAAGAATTTGTTTTTCAGGATTTTTAAGGTATCAATAATGTTGCAGCACCATATGTGTTTCTAATTAATTATTGGATATGTTATCCAAGAGTTTTGGAAAATAATTCATAGAAATCTGTTTCCAGCTTTTGGGGCTTGAAAAAACTCAGGTCGCTATCGAGATGGCAATGGATTGTCTCGATTCCAGGGAGTGAAACCGAACTTAAAGAAAGCCCAGACACTTTTATGCAATAAACAAAACTCTTTGCTCATGTCTTTTCAAGGCTGCATGCTAGGTGAATGTCCCAAGTCAAACCGCCACTGAACTAAACATATTATATGCCAATCTTTGCCCCCTGAGGATTTACCCTGTGGGTATGGGACGACGAATTGAAGAAGCTTATCGGGGTTTACAAGCAGCGGTTTTCCCAGACCTCAGGAGGAAGTGGGCTGTGGATCTGAAATTGTCAGACCGGGAGCTCTTCGAAAAGTACCCTATGCAGGATCTTTTCCTAGATGGGAAGCTCCACGAATGCTTCTTCTACGTCTATAATCATGAAGCTTTGAGAATTCCTGATTCCTGGGTTGATACTATGGCCACTTTCCACAGAGAGCTTAAGGTAGCCGTTACTTAGCTGAATCCCAATGATGTTAGATACTGGTAGTGTGTCTATTCTTCCAAATCCGTCCTGTTGAACCCTGGTCTCCTTCAACCAGGGACCTGGCTCCCAGGTTGAACAAGCTTATGCAGAGGGCGGGCAGCCTTGGCTCGTTCACATGGAACCTCCGTGCTCTCGGTTCACATGACTGGATATGACCAGATTTAATTTGAGAATTTAATTAGAAGCTGGTACCAACAGGTTCCAAAGTAGAACATATGTGGAATTCCCACACTTTTCATTTGCAACAAAACAAGTCGAGCAAAAACTGAAGTGCAAAACGAGCGCAAATACCCGCAAAACGGGCGCAAATACCCGCAAAACGGGCGCAAATCTAATTTCTGTAACAAATGGTTATTTTTAGATACTGTTTTATTATGACATTGTTGGGCCACTTTCAAATGATTTCCCCTCGTTTGGTAGGTCTTCTTGTGGGACAGAGCTAGGAACTCTAGATAAAGAAATGTTGGTGTTGGTGTGCTGGGATTGGGGGGCCACACCCACAAGTAAAGCACTCCCCGTTTTTTCAGCTATCTTTGATGTTCTTTATCGAATCTTTTGTCCAGGGGTCACTATATCGGCAATCGTCATTGATGGTCATTGAACATATATCTTAGGCAGCCCCTTTCTCAGATTAGCCAGGGTCAGAGTAGATGGTTACCCGTTCCATCAGCTCAACTTCGTTGGCACACGGAGCTTCCTTACTGGCAACTAATTGTGTCGGAGAGATCGATCACATGATGGACATCGACGCTGAAATTGCAGTCCCCTGTTTTAATAAGCTGGGATGGCCTTCCAACATATTGTTTTTTGGTCTTTGGAAACAACCCACAAAAGATACTGGTTGGATTGGAGTCCCCAACAAAACTTGTTAAATTAATTTATCCCCCTTGTCACCGCCCCAGGCCGCTGAAGCCAAGATCAGGAGCCTACAAGAGGCTTTGGCTGGTGCGGAGCCCAACAGATGAGTTGCCAGACCCTCCACAGCCAGGACCTTGTTTTCCAAACACTGGTAAAGTCCTGTATATCGGTTGTGTTCATTCTAGATATAACCACACAATGAAATGGAATAAACAAAAACCTTCAATGTAATCGGGTCCTGAAATTTTACACGTTAGCCTTACATGGCAAGACAACATATCACAGAGATGCAACCAAAATTTGGTTTGGAATTCTTCAGATAGTTCAATTTGCAATGGGAGTCCCACTGCCATAACAAGTAGCTTTCGATTTATATGAATGATCTATGGTGTCTAATCGTTGGGGGAAGGCTTAATACAAAGAATACTTGGACGATAGATGCAGCATTATGTCGCCTGGACAAGATCACTGCTCATCAGCTGACAAGCTTGCTATTCACCAAACGCAGTTTCTTGACTGGTTGTTTGTTGGCAGAAAGATGCAGGGCTCTGGTGGCTAAGATTCATTTTAAAAACTTGAACTTACCATCCAACAACTATCCCATTCCACTGCTAAAGATCCCATGTTCCAATTCCAAAGGGGCACCAATGGGGCAAATTGATAAACGTCAAAACAGATCAGTGTCAATCAATCCATGTTGGGTGGCTTGACAAGTGCCATGTTTGGCATTGATGCTTATTTACAAGAAAGTCGTTACTGACTACGCCTACTTAAACCATTGTAGAAGGCTCAGGTCTTGAACACGACGAATACTGTCTTATCCCAAAACTTCAAAGCTGAAGATCCCCAATCAAAACACTAGTCTATGAAGTTGTTTTCCTCGATCGACGTCCCGTTCCCAGGAGACCTCCTCTTGGCAGAAGGTCGTGGGCCTCAATCGGGTATGGTTGCAGGGAATATGGTGAAAGCTCCAGAGGGCTTGACACCAAAGGGGACTAAGTCACTCTCGCAAGAGTCTCTACGGGCCATGCCAACCGTTCGCTATGGAAAGGCTGATTCCGTGGAGGAGATTTTGTCCACCCCCAAAGGACCAGGGGTTGATGAAAATGGTGAGCTATTTCAAGATGCTCAATCTCGGCATTCTTCCCCGGGATATTCTCCAAGCTGTGCAGAAGGTGATTTTGCTCCCCCTCCTTGGGACACAGAAATTGATGATGATGCAGAATCTTTGGCAATGGGGGCCAAGCCGCATAAGCCGAAGATTACGCCTGGGAATTCTGTGGTTACCCCATCACCAAAGGGACCAAAACCGGAGAACCAGCACAGTGTGCCCAAGACAACGGAGAAGAAGGATAGCAAGAAGAAGAAGGACACCAACAAATATGACAAATACTACCACCAGAAGCTTATATGATAATGATGAGTCCTCTTTTGGTATGTTGCTGGATCAATATTATTCTTGGATGTATGTGTCGATAATTGGGGATGCCAATAGCACAATTCCCCATGGCAGCAACTCAGGATCCGTCGCTATGTGACACCACGGGAAAACGGAAGAATGTTGGCTAGCAAAGAGACAGTGGCTTTGTTCAAAACCGAGGATGGAAGAACCATAGCTGTAAAATAATATTTATCGTGCTTTGATTGGTAAAGGTCCCGTATACTTGAAATTTGTTGAAATATATCCCTTCGTTTGGAAAACTAACCCATACCCGATTGCAGCTATCGGCTAAGGAAAGCGACTGAGGGAGATGCTCATGAAGGAAGGGACAGTGGAGGCCATGGATGTGAAGATCACCAAAATGCACAAGCGCACGGTGGATGAATCCAAACTAGGTGGTTGGTATACCAAAGCATGGCTGGTGGCCAATCGCAGTTGGAGTAAGTACCCAGCTTAGTTTTTGGAATATGCAATTTTGGCACAATGGTGTATAATTATCTCCATTATATTGTGGACTCCAAATAATAATACTCCTAGCTATTGCCAAGGACGATGTGCGATAATGCATGGCAGTGGGCAAAGGCACACAACAAGTGGAGGAGGAACCCAATCCATAAGGAGGAGGAGTGCAAGTTGGTCATCGATGATGAGTTCAAGTGGAATGATCATCACGAGCATGGCACGGAACAATCGGGCCAGTTCCAAATGGAGGTAGGGGTTGTGATGGGTTTAGAGGGCTGCTATTTTAATGGATGTGGGGAACCATTTCATTCAGTCCCTAATTTGCCCTTGTTGTGGGACTGTGCTTCCACACGCTGTGAGGACCCTGATGGCACACTTCTCGAAGATGATCCTGTGCCCGAGGGTTTGGCTGGCTTGGTGCCGGATGTGGATGCTGGCAAACAAGAAGAGACCCAGTGTGTCCCACAGGAAAGCCATGGGTCCTTCAAGTTCCCTTGTTGAAAAATTGACTTGTCATTTATCGTATTGACTTTAAAAAAATGTACATGAGATCAGTCCACATTCACTAAGCACCCCACAACACCTATGTCACCGGCAAGGTTGGTGTTTCCAACTCTCCAACAGAATGTATCGGTCATTGGTGTCTTGCCAACGTTCCTGGACACACTCTCCCGCAAGATTGAAGCCGCTGAACGAGAAAAGGACCAATCACCAACTACCAAAAATCACTGGTGAATATTCTTGGAAGTTGGTCCCAATCTAAAAGTTTTTATGGGCCAGAACTTACAACTGTCTGTGAGGAAAAGCAAGAGCAACGTGGCTTTGACCGCGCCATGCAGTGTTTTGTCAGCAAATGGTGGTTCAAATACCGTGTTTGGCAAGTTCATCTTAAATCTGGGAAAGTTTACGACTTGAATTAAGGTATGGGAAAACAATTGGTGACAGCATCACGTCCATGAACAAGCTCTACGACCAGTTAACTGCCCTTCAAGGGGAGGCCTATACATGCAAGGATGGCAGTGGAGAGCCCTGCACTCAGTGCAAAGGGAATGTGTGTCCACAATCATAGAAACACAGTGCCGCATCCAATATGGACTATAGTTTGGATTCAAAATTGGGGCCCAAGGTACAAGGCAAAGGTGGACGAGATTTCGGGAAAAATGCGAGAGATCACCAAGAACGACATTGCCCTGAACAATGTTGTTATTCGTGCCAAGTGTTTCTGGCACGCTTGAGGGTCTTGATTTTTGTTAGGATGATTAAGTTCCTGAACAATATATCACATATCAAATTCAAAGCAACGCTTATTGGAAAATAAAAGTCAACTTTGTTTGGCAACACTCCACTGCCAGGAACCTCAAGGCCCCCCCGAAGAAGCCTCCGGTTGTGCCGCTTCGTCCGAATCGTCCGTCTCCTGCTGATGCAGTGCCAAAGGCAAAGGGCAAAGCGAAGGCTAGGCCCAAAAGAAAGGCGGCCGCCAGAAAGAACACACCCCCTAGCTAATCATCTAGTCATAAAAATGGACTTGGATGTGATGCAGGGGATTTATTTAGTTTATGCGGTTGTCAAGTTGGCCCATACACATGTGGGAATGACTGACACCTACCCAGCCACGCGTTAGCTTGATGCGATGCTGGCAATCTTAGAAAGTTGGCGCACATGCGCGTGAACATGCTTTGTGGGGAACCAAGGCGTGCAGTGACAAAAAGATAAGAAACTTGCGTACCTGCTGGCCCGTGTGCGGGTTTGCTGTTTGATGCAATGTGCTTTTACCTTTACGCTTGTTTTGGTTGGAACATACAAGTTACAGTAGACAACACGTGATGGTGACAATGCTCGGCCGTAGGTGCTCTTGGTCAGGCTGGGGGCCTGGTGAGGAATGATGCTGTCAACCCTGGGGGCCACGACCTCGGATGAAAAAGGATGAAGAAAATTGAAGAATGTATGTTTTCAATCTAGGAAGATGTTGTTCTGATATGTGTTGCTGGATTTTTTTCCCTGAGGTAGTTCATCTTCTGAGTCTTTGTCGGGGTCCGATTTAGAGGATGAGCTTATGGTTGGGTTTGAAAATGGAGTCACTCTGCTGAACCTTATTGAGAGTTGAAGTGGTATTCCTTTGGCTTTGACTGGGCAAAACCTAGCCTTGCAATAACAAACCAGTGTAACATATCAAAGCTATAGTCAAGCCCTTGTCCGACTGAGGCTGAGTCTGCGAAAAGGGTGGTGAGGCTAGCGCGAGTGGCTTCCCGACGTATGCGTCGGCTTGGTGCCTTGCTCAAAACGATGTTTGAAGTTTAGAATTGGAAACTCAAATTTGTTGGTGTTGGGTTGGGTGGGTTGCCACATCGGATCCTGTGGCTCCCTATCTTAGGTGTCCGAGACTTTGGGCTAGAGCATGTTGGCCGGTGTGGGTCAACGAGAAAACCGAAGAACTTGGCTAGAAACTTCTATACCCAAGTTGTCAAAGATGCACGAATCATCCCGGTGAAGATCAGCAAAGTTCCCTTGCGGGTTAGAGTCACAAAACCCAAAGTCAGAGAGATCAACATGCTTTACCCAGTTGTAACCTTGAGCTCTTGGGTTACTTACCTGCTCAGAAGTTGCCCGAAGTATGTCTTGGGTGGATATGGTTTGGATCAGCCCGAGCAATACAGAAGTTTGTTCCGCCAATATTGGCAACGGTACAAGCACGTAGATCCGCACCATCCGGTATATCGCTTTTTTGAAGAAGATGACTGGGGCCAGGTGGTCCCTTGGTGCCTTCATGGGGATGAAGGGCGGGGCCTAGCAAAGGTTCCTCTCTTAGTGACGGCATTCCAGTTTGTGATCCCAGTCCTCGGGGACCAACATACAAGCATCTCTGGGTTCTTTGGTTTCTTAGCAAATACATTGATTTGTTTTTTTGGCCATTGGTTGGAACTAATTATTTGGTTTTGGAAAGCTTCCAAAATAATAGAATGTGTGTGTGTATGTGATCTATTGGGTTTTGTTCTCAAACTCTTTTAGTTGCCAAACAAAATGGATATCTTAGGCATTCATTTTCAACCCGGTTTGCCTCAACATTCATTCCGGCAAGAATGTATGCGAAAAACGATGCTACGTACAGGGACTATCATGAAGTTGTGGCGAGAGATTGCGATCAACTATTCTTTGACGGCCTCACCTTTGACAGTGACGATGAATCATGCATCAAACATTAAAACAAATATTGTGACTTCTTTTTTGTCTATTTTTGTTCCACTCCGCTTTCCGGTTCCATACCCGCTTTTTGGGATATCCCTTGGTAGTATATGTCGGATCCCATATCAGCTTTTGCCAGGGGAGTGACACTTTCTACTTCGGCTTCTGCGGATTGAAAGGCGATTGGCCATACGTTCGCAAAGCTGCAGGACTTGTGACCGGTTTCAAGAGTTCCAGGATGTGCCACTTTTGTGATGACAAGGCATCGTGATGAAACTATGCATTTTTGTTGTGGTATGTTTTTCTTAGTCCCCATCACAAACATGGCTCAACATGCACAGTTTTTGGCATAATTTGTTAATGTGCTTTCAGGAATGGTGGAAGCTCGGGAGGTTTTCTAGCCTGCATGCATACAATGGATGTGACCTCAATGGACCCTTACCTTGGAAAGCTGAAACAAGTCCATTGCGTTGGATTCCAGGTGCTGACAACCCTTCTGTCTGCAGAGTGGATTTAGCCCATACTTTTGCAATGGGATTTGGAAAGGACTTTTCCGCAGGTGCCCTGATTGCCTTGTGCCACATAGGCATGTTTGGTGGTGGGTCCATCCCAACCAAGTTGGAACGCGCCTATGCAAGATTTCGGGAATGGGTTCACACAGCAAAAGAAACTTGCAAAATTTCTGAGTTCAGCTTGAAGGTGTTCAAAGTCTCGTCGTAACTTGCCCTGTGTCATGGCAAACCCTTTGATTTTGTACCGTGTTGGTGCCTGCGTATTTGATCTATCGAATTTTTCAAAGACCTATGAAGCCCTTACTAAAACCATATTAAAACCCTTGTTTGGCTTCCACATGGTTTCCTAAGGCTGCAGTACTTCCCAGTCCTTGCAGGACAAGGGCATGATTGCATCGTGGTATGCAAATGGATCTCTGAGTTGCTATCAGCGGCTTCCAGGGATGATGTGGAAGCTAAATTTAGATTATTAATTACTTACTTTAACAGTTTTCAATTCCCTGGGCTGGCCATTTCTTGGAACACCGCCCCAAAAAAGTTTCAATCACACCAATCCTGTCCTGCATCCCAGGAAGATGGCGAGCGTGTGATCTTCGACCTGGTCAAGTGGACAGCTGATTCTGCCAATGGTTTTTACCGGGGTCTTTACAAGCATGGGGTGTGGATACCAAGAGATGATGTTCCTGTATTATGTGCCCATGGCTGGGGGATCACCGACCCTTGACAGCGTCTATAAAGGATTCATGTGGTGTGATTTGTTTTTATTTCTGGCTTATGTTTTGTGATTGGCCTAAGATCCACAATATTTTTTGGAGGGTTGCTTATCAAGTGAGGAAGGGTACCAAGCCCTGGCCCGGGCATGCAGGGATCGTAGGTGGAAATTACTCCGCTTACGCCCAAAATGTCACATGCATGAGCATATTGTGTACTTTGGCCATGTTGTAGTAAGCTTTTAATTTCACCACCAGAAAAACATAATTATGTGTTTTTTAAACAAAAATAACATATACTGTATTTTCGGACCTACTTGCAGCCAAGTCGTGACTTACAGCTCCAAATCGAAGACCCAACATCACACCACGCCATCAATCCAAACTGTTCCTTGCCCAAAGCTCGCCCCTATGTTTATGGTGAGATTCGAAATTATTTGAGAACCCCTGTGTTGCTATATTTGTTGGGGAATTATTTTTTGTTTCTAAAATTTATGGATATATTTTAGATATCTTGGGAAATCTATGTTTGTTTTTTTGGGGGGAAAGAACTTGCCACCTAGGTTGGATTTGCTGGCAGGATGAAGACTATATTGGAAAGGTGAGTCGAATAAGCCGACGAACTCATCCACTTACGGTTGCCAAAAGAACTTTTGTGAGGGTCCTTATGAAGTATAAAAGGCTTCTCCGATAGCCACCCAGGGCAAGCCCAGTGTCCTGTCTCTTGGACCCTGGCGTTCCAACTGAAGACCGCCAGCATCAGCAGGGAGAAAGTGGCACTCACAGCGTGTGAGCTGGGCTGGGGCAGGAGGGTTCATAAACAACTGTGATCAACTAATATACCTCAAACATGTCAAAGTACGAATGGATGTATTCAAGAAATCAATATATGCAATAGAACATTTTGGGAGAAACAACTCGAGCACTTTTTGCACTCTCGAGCAGAAATTGAACATGCGTTACTTAAATTTCTCGTTACCTAATTTTAAGTAACAAATGAAGCTGCTGGTATACTAAAAAATGCCTAACATATAATTTACACTAGTAAACAATATCTGAGGTATATGGGGAATGATTCCCCTTACTAAACTTCATACTTGTTATGAACATAATGATTAAATATTCATGGGTACAACCATTGTTATTATTAATGGGTATAACAATGGGATCTTAACCCCATCAGTTGGGATTACCGTCTGGTAAACTAGCAGTTTGCTATGGAAAATCACAATCTTTAATCTCTATGTGCCATTTTGAATAGCTATGTTAGATTTCCAGAAGGTATCTACAATTATGTATATATATATATCCAAAAAAATACATATAATTATACTATATTATACTATATTATACTATGTTATACTATATCATACTATATTATACTATATTATACTCATATGAAGTCGATGTGGGGATGGGTCAAAACCGTGTACCCCTGGTGAACATCAAAATAGCTGGTAAATGGATGTTCATCCCACTAAAAATGTATCTATAGGTATTGATCCATACCCATATTGTTCTAATATGAAGTGATGATAAGTGATGTATATTCTGGCATTCATGTTAAGTGATATCAAGCTAGCCAGATATCACAACGGCATCTTTGTGGCTCGATCGAAGCAGCGAGGCCATGCCGGCCATGGTGGATTTGCTTATGAAACTTTGTAATTTTCCATAGCAAACTGTTAGTTTACCAAAGGGTAAAGAAAAGCATAACTTAGCTTATATAGTATTGGGCAACAGCTCTTGGAATAGCATGGAATCTTTAAAAATGTTTTTTTTCGCAGCCAATGGATTTCTCTGAAAGTCCTGTACTCGACAATGTTCAATCATCATTTTTCCCAATGAAATGGCTCCTTTGGGGGCCCCATTTTGCAGATCAATTTCAGTGTCGAACCTGGACCAGAAAGAGGGGTTTGGGACGACCCCAGTGGGCGGAAAACCGACCAAGCGGGCCACGAAGATGTTACTTGCTCTTTTTTAAGGGTCTCCATTATTGAAATATGGCTTAATATGGCTTAATATGGCTTAATATGGCTTAATATGGCTTAATATGGCTTAATATGACTTAATATGGCTTAATATGGCTTAATAAATTGGTTTTAATCATCAAAAATAGAGATTTAAATGGATTCAAATCCCCCATCGAATTTCAGGGGAGACGTTGTGACCCTAACTCTGTAATGTTACAAAAATAATCACAAGCTTGGGGCTATAGAATGAGGATGCTGAGCTCCATTTTTTCCCAAAATGGCCTTAGCTACAAAATGCCCCTTCGTTTCAACAACCTTGACCTAGGGGAATTTTCCCTTGTTACAAAACGCCCCTTCGTTTTCAACAACTGCACATACAAGGACATACCCGTTGCTATAAAATGCCAATGTCGTTCCCAGGACTGCACATGCAAAGGAACATCTTTGCTACAAAATGCCACGTTGGTTTCAACAAGACTTGCATCCACCAATGTCCATCAAGCATCATCATTCAGTATTCATCACAGATCAATACAGATCATGCATCATCATGCAGCATTGTCCTGTTTGATCATTTTTGAGCCGCGCAGCCCCAATCCCACAAGCAGTTTGGACATGTGTGGACCATGTTCTCAGCTCTGATGAAGCTCATCATATTCATCATGTCATGCTACAAAATGCCACTGCGATTTTCATGGTGGGCGAACATTATTAAAATGATTCCTTTATAACATTAGATTCGCAAGTTTATAAAAGCTACAGCATCTTGGACCTGGATTTCATGTCACGGTTAGCCTGACTAAAATGGAAGCCTCTGTAAGATGCACAAGGCCACAAACTTTGTAGCTTAAATTCGTAGAGGGATGGTCTTAATATGATTTGATCAAAGAATGATGGACAGCGTCTTGTCTGAAGTACAACTTGGGATATTTGAATTTCCCCTGTTGAGGACACAGAAGTCGTGATCATTCGCCAAGGTTATTACCTGAGGTGCCAGCAGGGCACAATTCATCTTCAATTTCTTGTTTTTCTCCGGATCCCAGGCTTTGCTAAAGCCGAAGTCAATGAGCTTCAGATGGTTGCTGCCCTTCTCATCGTACATGAAGTTTTCCTTGGCTCCCAACGTCTTTCCAGGATGTTATCATCTGTAATTACGTAAACAAATATGTCATCCATAGCCATGGAAAATGGCATCATGTTTTATTTGGCATGCTTAGTTCACTTTTGTGGTAGCAATCTACTAACTTCTTATGAATTTTGGGGATTACTATAACTCACTCTTTGCATCGCTATCCCCTAAAAGATCCACGTTTTCATGGCCTTTACTCCAGCCATCCGTGATGTCCACGCCGTGTGTCCAGCTTGATGTCGCGATGCACCACTCCCAAGCTATGCAGGTAGCGTATGGCCAGCAGCATCCTCAGTTCTGGCTGCTAAAAATATCAGGAAAACCCTGATTACCCATGGGACTTTGTGGAACCACATTTTCACACCCATATTTAGATAGTACCCAAAGGGATGATACCAACATCTTGTAATTGGTGTCTTGCTATCATCGTTCCATCTAAAAATCCCGTTTGGATATTATGATAATACCTATCTTCAATTGGAAATCTACGCCGGGGCTTCGGAAAAACCTGATTTAAGAACCCATCCAATTTTACACTATTCCCCCAAACTTGAAACGGACAAGGAAACATATTGGGAAAACATCTAGGAAACCACCAATTCCCCATTCGTCATGTTATCTTACAACCTTATCTGTTCTGGAACAGTCATTTCCTTGTATGATTTCTTAAGAAACCGCAGTTCTTTGAGACGGAACACCGAAGATAATAAATCCATTATTCATTGGTTCACTATTTGGGTGGGTTAAACAACAAATTTCAGCATTTCTGATGATTAACGGTTAACCAGGTCGACATGTTGAAACCACCATATTTTGCCCATATATTGATGGTGTAACCACCAAAGAATCCCAATTCTTACTTCAATTCTCTCCAACCAACGCCGTCGTAGCTCACTGTGCCCGTTTTGACGATTTCCCCAAGCATCTGATAGGCCGCGTCCGCCGCGTCCTTCTCCGCGAAGCGCCCGGCGTTCACGCGTTGGAGCAGCTCGCCGCCCTCCAGGCACTCCATCACCAGATCCAAGTGATCCACGTCCTGTCGAGGTGAAGAAAACAGACCATCGTTTTTAGAGGATCCCATGGATCACTAAAGAGTGGTTAAGACATGTTAGTTGAACTAGTTCACTGAGTATTATCCTTGTTTTCTTACTCGGTATAACTAGGGTATATATGGTTAAGTATAGTCAAAGGATGTTTTTTTTCATGTTTTTTTTTTTGGCTTTGTAAAGCAACTTATTCCATCTGGGTAAGTGGTGAAGAACCACAACTCCTTGAACTCGCACCCCTTTTTGGGACGATCAGACTTTTTTTTTGCGAAGCCATCAGGATATACACTGCCGTAATATGTGTATGTATAAATATATGCATGCATATAATTACATGTATGTATACTGTATATACATATATATGTATATATATACATACATATATATATATATATATACATATACATATATATATATGATTATATAATTAGAATCATGTATATATATATATATATATATATATTTGAGGAAAAATGGGGTATCATCCCTCAATCAGAACTAAGTGGCATCTGAAAACCTTGATTCTCATATGACCAAAAGTGCCAGTGCCAAGATTATTGTGGAAAATCAACTTTTCATGGGTAAATTAATGATCAATGATGGTCTAGGCTAGGTGTGTATGTGGGCATCTATATGTATGGGAAGGATGGGGTATGTAATCCCTCAAAACTATCTGAACTACTTGGAAGAGTTAGAATACTTCAGTAGGGAATAATTTCGGCTGCTAACCTCTGCTAACTGGAGCGATTCAGTGGATGGATCTGAGATAAATCCAACTCTGGTATGCGACCATGTCCTGACATTGCGAGATGATTCGACAGTGATCAAATCTCAATGTTGCCGTTGGTAAAAAAAAATACCCTGCAGTAAATCCACTAGAAGACCCTGAAAGTAGATAGCCAAATTTGTAAAAGTGGACAGCAATCTTCAACCCCACCCTATTCTTTTCGCCCTAAGCACTATCTCTTACCATGAAATGACCAGGAGTTGCCTTTCATCCATCTTTTTCGGGGAAAACACATGTCACTCACCTAATAAAAGTTCCGCTAGACTGCAAGGTGGTGCCCCCAAGATAGCTAAGTTGGTTTATAACTCCAATAACTATGGTTTATAGGTGATATATCTATAGTTAATGGGCTTATAAACCAACTTATAACTGGGGGGCACCACCTTGTGGGATAATTCATGATTTAATTCCCCTTAGTAATAATTAACAATCATCCAGCCAGATCTAGCTGGCTCTTATCATCATGATCTTTAACCATCATTAACTATCATGAACACTCATTAACATTTACCATAATTAACATTCACGAACATTCATCAACAATCATTAACCATCATTAACAGTCATTCACATTAACACTCATTAACCATCATTACCCTCTGGTAAACTAACAGTTCCCGAAGGAAAATCACTATTTTTAATGGGTAAATCCACGATTTCTATGACAATTTTCAATAGCTACCGTTGAATTACCAGAGGGTAACCCTCCTTAAACCTCGTTAATCATCTAACCATCCCTGGCTCCCGCCTCATAGACATCAAAGAGCCGGCAGACGTGGGGATGATCCACCGAGAGGAAGACCTCCACTTCAGCGGCCAAGGTCCTGTGGAACAGGAAAAAAAACGATGGGATTTCAAGGGGGAACATGTTGGAACATGCCAATGTGTATATATACATATATGTATATACATATATATATATATATAAATACATACATATATATATGTATATATATATACTAATCTCAAAAATGTGGGCTCCCCAAAGCCATGGGTTTCAATACTAAAATATACTAAAATTGTCTAACTTAGGATGATTTGCGACATCTCCCTGGACACATCCCATGAAGGTGCAAACATCCAAGAGAAATGGACGGTATCTAACCACTCATTTTTCTAGCATCGTACAGCTGCATGTTGCCTCATTTTCAACCAGCAACTACAAGGTGGTGCCCCATAGTTAGCTAACTTGGTTTATAAGTCCAATAACTAGGGTTTATGGGGGTTATATCTATACTTAATGGGGATTATAAACCAACTTATAACTGGGGGGTACCACCTTGTATGACTTGAAGGACATTTTTTAAAGGACATCCCCTTCGCAACTAAGGAGGAACCCCTGAAATTCCCCGTTTTTTGTCGACGTCCTGCGAGTTTCCTTGCTGTAGAGCTTGATGCTCTTCACAGCGAATCGGCCGCTGCGCTGCCGCTTGCTGGTGGCCAAAAGGACATTGCCAGAAAAGCCGGAGCCCAGAACGGTGTCCTGGGGGGTGTCAAGCCATTGAAGCCCGACTAGGGACCACAGATGATTTTAGTTAGTATATATATAATATATATATATTAGTATATATTTAATATATATATATATATATACACTGTATATATATATACTATATATATATACTATATATATATACTATAT